>JACCDR010833991.1_pt1 | contig 86759 bp, 75 predicted proteins | sample 7446431 | NCBI WGS metagenome assembly JACCDR01 (sample SAMN15323443, study PRJNA562643) | freshwater metagenome | isolation source: river surface water | place: USA:Blue River Watershed | collected 2017-08-17
CGCACCATGGCCGCACCGACGCCACGCGCTTGCGAAGCGTAACAGCATCCAATGTTGGTATGTTGCTTATGATTCATCGCAAAACATCCTTGGTGATTGATTGCATGGATTTGCTCTGTTTGAAGTGCCCTGTGCTGCAGGCATGCTGAAATGCCATATGGTGTTGTGGTGCATCATGGCTGAGTTCCTTGGCGTGGTTCAGGATCCTTGTCACCGTCATTGCCTAAAATTAGCGCATTACTTTGCTGATTTAAGGTTTGGATCACCGGTTGTAAATCTCGCATGACTTTATCTAGCGCCTGTAAGTTACTGTTCAAGCGCTCGTACACGGGCGATCCAGGACTCACACCTTGCAAGGTCTGCCGCATTTGTTGCAGGCTTTGCTGTAACTCTTGGGGCAATGCTTGGGTGCTCGGCTGCGCTAAAATGCGATCCAAGCTCTGCATCAGTTGCTGGCTCTGCTGCAACATGCGCTGGGTTTCTTCTAAGGTGGCGGCACCTTGTTGCAATACAGCTTCCACCGGCAGTTTATTCACTTTATCCAGCACCTGAACCACTTTTTGCTCGATTTGCCCTAAGCCACTGCGGCTGGTGGGTAATACGGTATAACCGGCATATTGACTAAAACCACTAGGGTTTAACTGTGGCAAGGCCGCATGGGCAATGACATTGGCTGCAGCCTCGTCCACAGACTCAGCTGGGTTTGCCGTAGCCGCAGTATTAGACACCACATTGTTGGATGTGCTGCTCGCAGGCGCCTCAACAAAATTTAAATCGACATACAAAGCACCCGTTAACAAACTGCCGGTTTTTAGTACAGCACGTAAGCCTTGCTGCACGGCATCTTCAATTTCTTGCTGCAGCGCAGCTAAGGTTAAACCGTCATATAAACGCCCCGCTTCAATCCGCACCAGTACCGGGATCCCCCGATATAGCGCCAGTTTGAGCGGCTGCTCCATTTTGACAAAGTGTGGCACGCTAACCACAGTGCCCACCCGCACGCCACGATATTCGACGGGGGCGCCCACACTTAAACCTCGGATCGATTCGTCAAAGAACAGTAGATATTCCAAATATTCGTTGTATAACCCTTCCTTGATGAATTTTTTACTACTAAACAACTGATAACTAGCATTATTCTGCGCAGGCTCTCCGACGGGCCAGCCCTCAATCACATCAAAAGTTACACCACCGCCGAGTAAACTAGCCAGCGAGGCCATCTCAACACGGACGCCATCGGCCGACATATCCACCGCCATGCCACTGCTTTGCCAAAAACGGACATTCTCCGTCACCAAGGCATCGTAAGGCGCCCGAATGAATAACTGATAGCGCATCAGCCGTGCGGCGGGATCAAATTCGCTGCGCTCGACCGTACCGACATCGTAGCCCCGAAACAACACAGGATCGCCCACCGACAAGGCGGCAGCATCATTGCTGGTTAACTGTACCCGAATACCTGCGGCATCCGCCGGCGCCACCGGTGGGCTATCTAACAGCTCGTAATAGAACTTGCTGGTTTGGCCTTGGCCGGGTTGTAATTCAATATAAGCGCCAGAAAGTAGCGTATTGAGACCACTTACGCCACCGCGTCCCACGGTCGGTTTTACCACCCACAGTTTAGATTCATCGTTCAGTAGCGCCGAAGTGCCAGGATTCATCTGCGCTTTTAGTACCACTTGCTTTAAATCTTGCGACAACTCCATCGATACCACGCGGCCAACATCAACGTTGCGACTTTTGATCTGCGTTTTACCCGCGACTATACCTTCTGCATCGCTGACGATCAGGGTTAAAGTGGCACCTTGATTTTGATAGCTATGTACCAACATCCAGAGGCCAATCAATACAGCCATCACAGGCACAAACCAAATCGGCGACCAATCCTTGATGCGGCGAACTTTGGCAGTTAACTGCGGCGAATTACTCACGTTGCTCTCCCTCCTGCGTGGCAGGTAATGGATCCCACAATAAACGGGGATCAAAACTCATGGCGGCGATCATGGTTAAAATAACCACGCTGGCAAACACAAAGGTGCCCAAACCAGGATAAACCCCCATCATCATGTCAAATCGAACCAAAGCCGCTAAAATCGCGACCACTAACACATCGACCATCGACCAGCGCCCAATCCAGTCCACCGCAAAAAATAGCCACGCGGCTTTTTGATGGCGCTGTTGTGGCGGCTGTTTGACCAAGTAACAAAACCAAAACATCAACACAATCTTTAAAATCGGCACCACCACACTCGCCAGCAATATCACAATCGCCACCGGGTAAGCCCCATCTTGCCACATCAGCCAAATGCCACTGATGATGGTAGATTGCAAACTACTACCGAGCGACACCGTTTCCATCATCACTAAGGTATTGGCTGGAATGTATAAAATACTGGCGGTGATAAGCAGTGCCATGGTTTTTTGCCAACTAAACGGGATCCGTGTATGCACAGCGCTGTGGCAGCGTGGGCAATAGGGCATATCCATCGGGACGATAGCAGTACAACAATCACAGACCTTCAGTTGCTGCGATAAACCCGTTTGCCCTGCCAAATGGAGTGGGTATTGCAGCGGCGTGGGCGCAATACGTGACCAAAGCTCATGCCGATCAATCAGTTGAAAGGCTCGTTGGTGCAAGATACAAAATACACAAAATGCCCAAAAGCTCATGCCGAGGGATATTTCGGCAAAGCTGGTGAGTTTGACAAAACTTACCATCAAGCCCAGTAAGAAAATATCCACCATACTCCAAGGCTTGAACAGATACAGCAGCCGCGCCATGGTCACCATCCCCGGCAGCGGCACAAACATACCGGCTTTGAGGTAGATGATAGCCAGCATACAAAACGCTGGAATAGCTTGGATAAACAGCCACACCAGCGCCGCCAGCCATGGATAGTTTTCACTGACCAGCACCGCCGACGCATCGAGGAAGGTCATCATATGACTGTGCCCCGCCGCTGTCATGCCAACAAAGGGGAACAAGTTGGTGAGCAGCAACATAAACAAGGCAGCGGCGGCATATAACATCGGTCGAAGCGCGGGATCGCGTTGGCGCGCATCCAAATGGTGACCACAGCGCTCACAATCCGCTTCTTGACCATCGGCCAAAGCCGGCAAGACTTGCAATAAATCGCAATGACGGCACAGCACCAACTCCGTGCTGGCATGCTGTTGTCGGAGCAATAACGAGCGAGCGCTAGTTAGCATGAAACGGAATCGTCCTGATGCTTGAGTGGCGCATCATGCCGAGTTGTTGCTGATGTTTAAGTATCGGCTTTGGCATGATTTTTAATTGGTGCGCCTGTCTGCGAACTGACATCAAATCGCGTCTTCGTTCTCTTCGCCGGTCCGGATACGGATCACACGCTCGACATCAAACACAAAAATTTTGCCATCGCCAATGCGACCGGTTTGGGCGGTGTTCATAATGGCATCAACACAGACATCGACCTGCTCGTCAGGCACCACAATTTCCAATTTCACTTTCGGCAAGAAATCCACCATATATTCGGCGCCGCGGTAAAGTTCAGTGTGGCCTTTTTGCCGCCCAAAACCTTTCACCTCAGTCACCGTCATGCCGGTGACATTGAGTTCTGCGAGCGCTTCCCTTACATCATCCAATTTGAACGGTTTGATAATGGCTTCAATTTTTTTCATGCAATCCTCTGCTGACAAGTCAGTGATGAACAGGGTATGCCCGGTGGCACACCTTGACGGTTATATTGCGCTATGCAACATCACAAAAACACGTATATACCAAAAGGTTCGCTTAGCGTTGTTTACGTAGCGCCGAGGTGATCGGATAGCGCCGATCTTTGCCAAAATTACGCTGGGTAATTTTAGGGCCTACGGCGGATTGCCGACGTTTATATTCATTAATATCAATCAAATTCAATACACGACGTACAATGGCTTCATCATAACCGAGCGCAACAATTTCTGGCAGGGATAAATCTCGCTCGACATAGGCGGCGATCATGGCGTCTAAATCATCATAAGGCGGCAGATTATCTTGGTCTGTTTGCCCCGGTGCTAATTCTGCCGATGGCGGCCTATCGATGACCCGCTGCGGGATCACGGGACTTATCGAATTACGATAACTGGCCAAGCGATACACCAAGGTTTTTGGCACATCTTTAATCACGGCAAAACCACCACACATATCACCGTACAAGGTACAATAGCCAACGGCAACTTCACTCTTATTGCCGGTGGTCAATAAAATGCGGCCCGTTTTATTCGATAACGCCATCAGCAGTACACCACGCAGCCGTGCTTGCAAGTTTTCTTCCGTGGTATCTACGCCTTTGCCCGCAAACAAGGGTTGTAATTGCTGCATGTATACATCAAACATTGGTTCAATCGAGACAGTATCAAACTGGATCCCCATGCGCGTCGCCTGTTCGGCGGCATCCGACACACTCATATCGGAGGTGTAGCGAAATGGCAGCATCAAGGCTTGAACACGATCGGCGCCAATAGCATCGACGGCAATGGCAAGGGTTAAGGCCGAATCGATGCCGCCCGATAAGCCAAGCACAGCACCGGGGAAGCCATTGCGCTCAATATAATCACGAGTTGCTAACACCAGCGCTTGATACACTTCCGCTTCTGGCGATAACGCTGGCAACGGCGCATAGTCATGCCAACGATGTGATGGTTGTGATGGTTTAGCCGGTAACTGCAACCGGTAGGTATCGGCAACAAACGCCGGCGCTTGCCACTGCAGCTGCCCTTGCGCATCAACCACACAAGAACTGCCATCAAACACCAGCTCGTCTTGCCCCATCACCTGATTGACATAAACAATCCCCAGGTTTAATTCACGAGCGCGGCCAGTTAACAGCGTGTGTCGCTGCGCAATTTTACCAATTTCATAGGGAGACGCATTTAACACCAGCGCCCAATCTGCACCCGCCGCTGCAGCTGCTGCCGCCGGTTCTGTTTGCCAAATATCCTCACAAATAAGGACGGCAAAGCGCTGTTGTTGCCAATCAAAGGTGAAGGTCTGATCACCGGCCGTAAACAGTCGTTTTTCATCAAACACGCCGTAATTAGGCAGTGCTTGTTTGTGATAACAGCCTATCACCTGGCCATGTTTTACCACAGTGGCGGCATTAAAAATCTGTCCATCACGCCATACCGGGTGCCCCACGATCACAATCCCTGGGTAGGCCGTCGCGGCAATGGTACTCAGCGCCTGGTTGACGGCGCGCTCGACATCGCCCCGCAGTACGAGATCTTCCGGCGGGTAACCGGTCAGCGTCAGCTCTGGGAACAGCACAATATCGCTGTGCTCTGTCGCTAACAAGGCACAAATTTTTTGCGTATTTTCCGCAATAGCTCCAACGGCAAAAGCATGTTGCATCAACGCAACCGAGATCGAAGACGTCATAGGCACCTAGTATGAAATGAAACCCTGCTATGGTAACGATTTTTGCGAGCCAGCTCCAGCCTCGTGGGGCAACTTCCCTCGCCAGCACGGCTGCGATGCGCTTTGTGCTGTTTTTCGATGCGGGATTGCCGCCAATGCTGAGCCTGCAATATGGTGCCACAAGCACCGATTGGCACGAAATCGCACCGCCAGCCTCCGTGTGAACCAGTTAAAAAATCACAATTATTTGACATAAATAAAACATGGTTAATACTTCAACATCCTAGATACACGCCACAGATGCGGCAAGAATGATATGCCGGTTCGCGACATTGCCAATGGCCAGCGATTGGTGGCGGCCCTAACAGGAAGTTATTCATGCTCTATACCGCAAAACAAAGCTGCACTTGGCAAGTCACTGGCAAACAAATGCAGCAATGGCCGCGAGATCGTGGTTTTCACCTGCTGGAAATGCTTATCGTGCTCGCGCTGCTAGCGATCATCGCCGCCATTGCCTCCCCAAGCTGGCAAGGCTTACTTGCCCAATTTCAAGCGCGGCATTTTATGCAGCAACTGCAGCAACAGCTCTGGCACAGCCGTTTGTTGGCTATCGCGCGGCAACAACCCGTTCAGCTATGCCCTTGGACTGCGCAGCAATGTCAAACGGACTGGCAACGTTGGCCGCGGGCGCAGCTTTTGGTCACACTTCCTGCCGCGCCAATATCGCCTATACCCGCCGAACAGTTCAGCTTGCGCTACCAATCGCCAGCCCCACGACATCAACTGACCTACAACCATGCCGCGGTACGTTTTCGCAAAGATGGCAGTTTAGATGCGCTGCAATCGGGTAGCTTTATCTACTGCGTGGCAGATATGCCATGGCATTTTCGTTTAAGCCTCAGCCAAGCCGGTCGCAGCCAATTGCAGTGGCTGCCACAACCTTGCCCACGGGCAAAATAAATCAGTGCTTCCCCTTGATGGTAACACGATGCAGCAAGGACTCGCGGGGGCTGTCGTGGTGTGCCGCAGCAGGGGATCTCGCCGTAAAACTGCATACGATCAGTTGCCTGCTCTGCATCCCGCGCCGGTGGGGTTATCGACGACGCCTGACATCACCATAACCAGGCATCACCATAACCAAGCATCACTATAAAATGCCAGCAAGGTTAAGTACCTACATCCCCTTTAACGACGAGCCTCACCCCAACAGGTATTGCTCGGCATACTTTGCCAACGGCCATCACTGCGAAAGGTCAAGATCTGACAATTGCTATCTTGCAAAGCACGGTTTTGTGCTTTGGCTTCAATCACAAAATAGTCATCGCCTCGCTGCAAACGAAAACGATACAAGCCACTGCGACTTTGGCTATCCACGCCAAGTTCGGCAAAGTCATCGCTAAACCTGTGCTGTTCCAAACGAAATTGCCACTGCAAGTCGGCGATCCGATACATATCCGTGACGGCCTCCAAGCGCCAGGCTCGGAAAAAATGTTGCTGATAGCTGGGCATCGCCACACTGAGCAATATCGCCAACACCACCAGCACCACCATGATTTCTAATAAGGTAAAACCTGCGCCATCGCGGGCACTGTGCTGCAGACGCTTTGCCATTAAAAATCCTCCATCTCAAACATATAAGTGGCCAGCCGCTGCCACGTCACCGCCGGTTGTGCCTGCGATAAAGGTATCGCTGCCGGCAATTGCCGCGCCTGTAGCGAAGCTATGGCCGATAGCGGAGAAATAGATAGCGGAGAAATAGCTTGCAGCTCTGGGATGACCGGTTGCTCTGACATATGTTTCACGGCGGTTGCGCCTGCTACACGATAAAACAACGCGATCTCGTCCATTGCGGTGGGCTGATTCTGATGATCTGGCGACCTTGCCTGATCGTTGAAGGACGGTGGTTGGAAAGACTGGCTTTTTAATGACGTTTTTTTCAATGACCGCCTTATGAGTTGCCATTGTCCGCTGGACCAATGGGTCAGCGCGGTGACCTGCAAACCACTGTGTTGATTGGATGCGGACGACGGTGATAATGAGGTAGGCAATAATAAAGGCTGAAAAAACGGCTGTGCGACGGTCCACTGCGCTCGATTGGCCTTGGCATGGCGTGCATTGACACTGTGCGATGTAGCCATAGCATGACGGGAGGCGTCAACTGTGATAGATGCAGTGGTTGTTGAATAAATTGCTGTGCCCAGGTACAGATGACGTGCCATTAAGGCAAAACGCGCGGTGGCATCGATGGTGGTGGTGTTGGAGGTGGTATCGGTGGCGGCTTCATTGCTCGCCGTTGGTTCCTTGCCTGTTTTATCCGCAACCGCTCTATCCGTGAACGTTGTATCCTTGGGGGTATCCTTGGTGGCTGAAAGGCGGGTGGCAACATCTCGTAGCGGTTGGTACAACACACCGGCGATAACAAATGGCGCTTGTAATGGCGACATCGCCTGAAAACTATACCAGCCGGCGATAGCGCCTGTGCCATCTGGATCAACACCACGCGCCATCGCCTTCGGATGATCAGCGTTTTGCAAATCATCCCATACAATAGCAGGCTGTTCAGGCATCATATCCAAACTGATTAGATAGTGCCCGGAACCATAGCGCGGCGCTTGCCGCTCAACCCCGTTGTGGCCATTGCTGGTTATGGATTGCGATTTGGGTTTATAAGACAGGGCTGCTCCATCGAGTTTGTTCTGAGCGTGAGTTGCCACCGGCCCTGACGTCGTCAGCGGGCGAAGCGGACTGGCTTGTAACAGCAGCTGCTCATGATCTGGCCGCTGGCTGGGTATTGGTGGCGATAACGTGAGATGGCGTGACAGATTGCTGTAGTGAGTCATGCGCGATGCTGCTGGGTTATTGGCGAGATCATGCGCTGCAGCTGGGTTTGCCTGAGCATCAATTGACGATACCATGCCGCTATGTTGATGCCGAAATACCTGCAGTGTGGGCCAGACATAGGCGTGCAGTTGGCGCAAATCCGCCACCAATCGACTTTGATAGGTTTGTACGGGTGATGTTGGTGCGCCCCCTGTTTGAAGCGGCGCGTATGGCAATGGCAAGCTTGTTAGTGTTAGGTTTTGTACCGCAAGGCTAGGTGCAGGCATCAGCTGTAACACCATGCCCTGTCGATCAAGCAGATAAAACCATGGCGCTGCCGTTGTTGCCCCTAGTTGTAACCATGGCCCAGCATCGGGCCGCATCGCGCTTGGCATGACAAAATGCAGTTGTTGCCACAAGGTATCTGGGCTAGGTACGCGCGCATTCAAGAGCGCGGGTCTATCATCGGCGCCATGGGCTTCACCATGTGTACCCAATTTTTCAGTGCCATTTGGCACATTGTGCCCAATTTTTTCGTTATCTGAGCTATTTGGCAAATATTGCCAAACTTTTTCTTTATCTAAGCTATTTGGCAAATATTGCCAAATAGCTATCGCACCTTGCTCACCTTGCGCCCCATAGGTACTTTGCAGCTGCGGGGGCCATAATGTGATGCGCGCAGGTTCGCGTGAGGCATCCGTAAACGGCTGCCGCTGGGTTTTGCGATCAAGCGCGATTAGCGAGATCCAGTCGGGCTGCCCGGCATGCGTGTTATTGCCGACCGTGACTATCGGTTGCCACTGCCACCCTGGTGGCAATAGCGGTAAGGCCCGCGGTTGCAGTGGTTCACAAGCGGCGCGTTGGCTGGTTTGTGTTGTTGACGACGGCAACATCGTCCACACACAGCGCTCATCGATGTGAAACACCTGGGTTCCATCATGCCACCACCAGCGCAAACCTGTTACCTTGGGTAGCGGTGACGCCCCTGCCAGCCGCTGTGCTAGCACCACGGTGAAATGTTCTAGCTCGGGTGTGAATGTTGCAGAAGTCGCTGGAGGAGCCGCAGGCGTTGCTGGAGTGACCTGCGAGCCTGTCAGCGCTGATAGCTGCAGTACCTGAGTTGTATCTGGTGCTTGATATTTCAGCCATAACACACCAGCGCTACTGCAAGCGAGCCAGAGCCCTTGCACTTGATGTTGCCAGCAACGTTCCAGCCGAGGATCGATATTTCCGGCGTCAATCGTGGTGAAATTTATGCTTTGGCTGGATGGGTTCGCCAATGGCAGTGCAGACGGTTGTGCGCCATCGGCGGTAACGTGGGCGGCAGTTTGGGCTGCGTTTTTAACAAGAGTTGGCTGTGATGGCACCGTATACGTCGCTGTGACTTTTTCCGTTTCTCTCTCGTTTTCCGTCGTTCTCACGTTTTCCGACGGTCTCACGTAGTCCGATGAGCTCAGGTGGTCCGTCGAAATCGACGTGGCCGAGATATACAGTAGCAGCATAGTCATGGATCGCATCATGGGTTTTCCTCGCAAATCAAGCCAAGCGCAGCTATAGGTAAAACCTGCCCCGCGTCATGTAGATTAGGGCTGCACGCGCAGCTGCCCACGTCGCATTAAGCTGGCCCAGCTGGCCGTCGGTACCGGATTAATACTGCTCACCCAACCTTGTTCACATTGCATAAACGCCGGTGAGCTGACCGCAAACTGCACTGGGCAGGGCCCTGCGCTGAGGCCTGGCACTGTAGGTTGCTGCATCTGCTGCTGCACCTGATGCAGATGCAATAAGCGCGATTGGTGCAGCACTTGGTGTTGCTCGGCACTGGTTAATGCCACTTGCATTCCCCACTGACTTAAATACAACCAACTGAGCACCACAGTGGATAACAGCAATACGCAGCAGATAACGGCTAATAAGGCAAACCCAGTATTGGCTTGCCGCCGCAACGCGTGGCGTTGATGGCCACAACGATAAAAAGAACTGACGTGGCACATTGGCATATGCCCGAGATCTATGCGGTCGAACATGTGTAAAACCATAACCACCTCGCGTTAGAACCTAAATGTGAAATTTCGCCAACCTTTCATCTACAATTTGTTATCCACAAGCTTTCGTCGCTCACAGCCTTTCTTAGCTCACAGCTCTTCGCCCACAACCATTCACGGCTAACCATTCACCAGCAGCTTTCACCAGCAGCCCTTCGCCAACAACGTTGCCGTCTATAGCCGCCATTGGCCTCAACTTGGTGTTAGCGTGGTTATGCCGATAACGCAGACGTTAGCGCCGCACTGATACTAGTTATGCAGCAAAACGGAACTCACCACTAACAAGCGACGAAAACCATCGGCTGGGCTAATGATTTGCTGCTGGGCCAGCTGAAATTGTTGCGGCTGTTTATAGCTTGGATCTGCATCTAAGCTGCGCAGCAAGGCATAAAAGCGGATCCAACGCACCTGACCATCGTGCTCACGCCATACCGACATCGGTACCTGAGGTGTACCGAGCACTTCATCCACCAGGCCATCTTGGTTACGGTCGATACCAAACTCAAACGCCAGCTGCTCGACCCCATCCAACACGGTCTGGGTATCGATCACCAAACTGCCGTCGCTTTGTCGCAGTAGATGTTTTTTCATCAGTGCCGGCGCACTGGCGTTTGGCTGCACGTAAAGTAATTGGTGTTGAAAACGCCAATACTGTGCGCCTGTGCCCGCAGGTTTGCCTTGACTGGCAAAACGCAACGTGGCTGCGGCGAGTGATGTACTAGATAAAGGCGCAACGGATAAAGATGGCGCGGGTAAAAACGGTTCAGACAAAGGCTTGTCATGCAGTGCCAAATATAATCGATTCTCCCGCAGCTGACTGTATGGGACAGGTGGCCCAGATAAACGCCGCCACTGAATAAATTCGCCTTGAATACCGCCTAAACAGTTCGGTTTACCACTACTCTGCCCATTGGCGGTGCCGGCCAACAACGGCAGCCATACTCGCTTGCCATCTGGCAATGCTCCGGCAAATTGCACGTGATCACAATCACCTTTAGCAAGGGTGAAAGCATGACTACTGGCATCCACGGCTTCCAACTCGTGCGCTAAAATACCGGCCTGAAAACGCAGCTGGCTCAACTCATGTTGGAAATACAGCTGAATAAACTGCGCACTTCGCTGCAATTGGGCATGCTGTTGCCATTGCCGTAACTGCGATAATTGCCATAATACCAATTGCGAGGTTGTTAAGACCAAACCACTGGCCAATGCCAAAGCCACCAGCAGCTCCAACAGGCTATAACCATAGACCTGCCAAAGGTTAGCCACAGGAGCAGAACAAAAGCGCATTAGCGAAACTCCAACCCTTGCAACGACTCGCCCGGATTTGCCGCACAAACACCGTGACCATTGGCGGGTAGAGTATCGGTCGCCACCGAGCGCCAACTGAGCTGTAGCCGCCCTTGCAATACCGTGCCTTGTTGGCAAAACCGCGCCTGAAAAAGTCGCTGATACGGCAAATACGGTGATGTCAGCTGCGCCAAGGCCTGCTGCTCCACTTGGGCGGACGCATAGCCTGCGACACAAGGCGCACACTGGTTATGCCGCGCCAGCACACTGGCCTGCTGAGCCGCACTGATATCTGCCAGCCACGCATTGGCCAGCACATAGTTGGTGGCTTTGTTTAGTTGCTGCCGGATCTGCAGCTGACTGTGCAGCACCAACAATGCGGTCAGTTGCAGTAGCACCAGTGCCACCAAGGTTTCCAATAAGGTAAAGCCTTGCCACGCTCGGCGTGTATTGGCTATGTGCGTCAGGTCGCGTTTTGTAATGGTGCTTTTTGTGATGAGGTGTTTTGTAATGGAACGTTTTAGGCAGGGGATTTTTACCATGCCAGTGACCTGCGCCCTTGCTGCGCAGGTCACTGGCGCGAGGCTAATAGGGTTGCTTGCGTTGTGGAATTCAGCGATAAGAAATACCACTGCGTGCGATCTAGTTGTGCGAAATCTAGCTGTGTCGACTCTAGCAATGCCATGTTTTGCACTGGCAGACCACGGAAGGCTGCACATGTATAGATCATCAGATAAAACAAAAAAGCTACGCATCACAGCCTCCTTTCGAACACTGTTAAAGCGTAGCTTTTATTAAAAAAAGATCAAATAAATGTTAAATCACCAACACTGTAATATTAGGTTTTTATCTTGACCACCATTCACAGAGCGAACACCTTTTTGATCGATGCTTAACGAACGACAGGTTGTATCTTTGCTAGATAATGAGCCGGTGATAGGTTCAGCCGTAAGAGTATAAGTCGTTGCAGTTTTAACATCTTTAATCGTGTAGTTTTTTGAAATTTCAGTCTTACATTCAAGGTTAGGCAAGACAAAATCTACCCCATTCTTTTTGTTATAACTCAAGTTTGCTGAATAGTTTTTTTCCATGACCTGAGCGTATTGCAGCAGACAACTACTTGCCGCAACTCGGTAGGTTGTAATGACATGTTTTTGATAAGCCGGGTAGGCAATTGCGGCGAGTATACCCACAACAGCAACGGCTATCATCATCTCAATTAAGGTAAAACCTTGTGTCCTGTTTTTCATATTTAAACTCCTTGGGTGATGCTTAACGCATCACCTCATACCACGATTGACGTCCCAAATCTAAAGGGATATTTGTCTTAATTGCTTTGGGTGCAATATTTGTCGTTATCACGCCAACTGTACCTAATTTTTGGGTTTTACTGATCGTCATATGACTGTTTTGTGTATCAGTCGAGAAACCACTGACTTCGACGCCATTCACTCCGTCTTGTGCATCAAAGACACCATCGTTGTTGAAATCAAAAATATAGCGAGGCAATCTCGTCCCAGTGAAGGGGTTAAACATCATCACATAGCCTGATCCCTTGGGCTGACAGCTATCCCCATCCGGTTTGCGTGTACTTAAAATCATTTCACCACCAATTAACTGTGGCGTATCAACGATTCGCTCGCCAGTGGCCGACAGGTCAAAGTACCAACCACGTAAGTTACTCGGAATAACCGAAGTTCCTAATAACTGTCGGTAAGAACCTACATCTGTCAAAAGCCGCTCTTGCAATTGATTGCGTCCTGATATCGGACTAGTTCCATCTTTAATACCATACATAGACTGCACGCTGGTATCTGTCGGATCGGAAAGCGTGACATAACGGCCCGTTCCGAAAAATACCCACACATAACCATCGGCTGGGTTTATCATCGCTTGCAACCCAGCTGAGATACCCTGCCTAACCGTGGAATTACCTACGGTACGAGTGGCGGTAAATAACGGAGATCCAGAGAAAGCAAGGTTCCACTTTGAGGTTGGATTATTGGTTGGGTGCTCAGAACTGTCAGACAGGTCAAACTTCCACACGTTACCGAAGCTATCACCCATATAAGCGGTATCAACATTACCATTATTATTAACGTCCAATACTGCAACGTCAGTTCCAGAGCCTGGGTTTGCAGCCCTCCCTGCCTTGGTATCAATGAACTTGACTTGTCCCGTTTGTATATGAACGAGGACTAACGCAGGGCTACTCAACCCATTGTTATAACCACTGCCATATGCAAGATACCATTCATTATTTTCAGCACGTATTACCTGTGCTTTACCTATCTGCGCACCAATTTCCGCTGATTGAATGTCCCACAACAACGTCGGAGTTGTGGCATCTGTGATATCTAATGCAAAAACGTTGTTTCCTCCACGACCTGAACCTGAAAATAAAACCTTACGCCAAGCATTATTGATTTGGACATCAGCTACCACGGTAGGCGCATCTACCATAAACATATGCTTATAGTTTCGTTGACTATACAAATACAGTGGGTTAAATGTTGAATTAGCTGCTTTTTGTAATGCAGAGGACGGAATATATGCAAAAACCTCAACACCTGTATTGGCATTAAAGGCATGCAACATCCCACTATTTGAGCCAACGTAGATCATGCTTTGACGTGATGACTGTGAATCTAAAAACGCACGATAACCAGCACCCCAGCCATATCGTTGATAATTCATATCCACCGAGCTTTCTAAGAATAGAGGGTGTGAATGAACAATATCACCAATAACTGAATCACGAGACCTCAATATACCATTGGGATTGGTTTTTTCATCATATTCATTAGTACGCTCACCACGGATATAATTGATAATTTTTTGTGTATCTTCATTCTTCACATGATTAAAGAACGGAAGTAAGGTTGATTCATTTCTAATATTATCCCAACTAAATGCTTGAAGCGTTTTACGGGATGGTGATCTATATATGATATTTCGCTTATCAAAACTTGGCAGTTTTTCTGAAGCTTTCCATTTACTTGGAAGTTGCTGTCCTGCCATATTTTCAGCATCGAAGGCTTCTAAATCACCACTCCATTTATTGGGTGAATAACTGGCTTGGTAAACCGTCGTTTCTGTACTCACCGAATTTAACGTGGTTGCACCTAGGGACGTAGATGAAGAATTTTCACCTAAAATGTCTTCCACAATCTTACGCATCCCATCTTTTAGCTCTGCTGGGTTATTAGCTTTTAAAAATTTACCAAAGGTATTGATGGTTGCATGAATCATGTCATTGATTTTATTCTCTTGTTCACTCCCTCCCCACCAATCTACAGCTGTACCATTTATAGCCGCATTCCTTGCGTTTTCATAGGTCACGGAGCCATCGACCCCAAGAGCAATACCATAGGTGGTCATATGTTGCCAAGTTGCATAATTAGATGGAACAGCTCTCGTTGGAATCAAGCGATTCGGCACATCTGGAAGCAAATCTTCTTTCCAATATTTCATGGCCATATCAGCGAGTGAATCAGGGACGTTATCAGCATATGGCGGTCTGGCTTTATACGCACTTGCTCCAGCGATAGGAGACGCATCTTCACCATCCTGATTGCCAAGATTGGATGCTCTGTTGCTGTAATATCCATCCGTCATCAAAATAGCAAAACTACGACGACAACCGACGATGCCAGATGAAGGATCTCCTAACCGGTTGTACCAAGGATCTTTGGTTTTGAAAAACTCACCTGCAGTCTGGATAGCTTCAACTAATGGTGTGCCACCATTACTCGTTTTATTACCTAACCAATTGAGAAAATTTGCTTTGACATCACTATATTTAGCTAAGGCCGTAAGTTCTCCACGATTATTAAGACCGAAATATCCAAACCGAGTATCGGCAGGAATGACATCAAATGCCTCACTCACAGAGGATTTAGAAACCATTTCTCGGGTACGATAATATGTAAACCATACCGCAAACGACTTCTTCATACTTTCTGAGTTAACTTCAATATAATCAAAGCAGCTGTCATCAGAATATGATGAGACTGGCTGGCAGCGAGGAATTTTTTTTCTTTTGGTATAAAACGCTTTTGAGCCTTGAGCTTGATCGTTGCGAGGACCAAAAAATATGTTTCTGTTTTGTGAACCATTTAATGCGGGTTGATAAAAATCAACAAACAAGTAGTAATTTGTCTCCAAGTTTATTTTTGCAGCATTAGGATCATAGCCATCCATTGAAGCATTGTTGAAAAATGTATCAGGGTATAGACTCCCATCGCTTTTTCTTGGAATATTATAAGTCGCAGCCGGATCGAAATATACTTTATTTATGTCTGAATCAGCATAATATAAATTACCACTAAGCGTACACAATCTGAAAGATTGACCACCCAATCTATAGCTTCTATCAAAATTACAACTTGGCCTGTTGTAATTTGCAATCTGATCAGGCATATATGCAGAATTCATAGATCCCGAGTCATCAAGAATAAAAACAACATTTGGATCTTGTGTAGCAGCTTTTTCCAGAGGCATAGTAGCAATATCAACATTTGCCATAACGTTCATAGATGACACAAATATGGCGCTATAAAGTATTGAATTAGTAAAGCTATACATTATTAATCTCCTTATATACGCCAAATGGCTTGTAACATAACGCTGGCACGCCCTTCGGTCTCAGGTATGCGAGCTGTAATTCTAAACGTACGACGCATACAAATAGGGTCGGTAGCAGCACAAGTGGGGATATTTCGATTCGGCCACAATCCCATATTCTCAACAAAAATATTGACCTGATAATTTGCGCCATTAAAAGGCACATTTATAGTTTGCCAAACGGTTGCTGCATCCAGCCAAGGTTCAACGGAATTTAATGTGGGTAATGGTAAAGTATGTTTATACCCAACCATGCCGTTAGTTAATGTAGGGAGTTGCGCTGAATATTGAACAATAGCAGCTTCGACAACCTGCTTTGCCAATTCGCGGTCATGTAAATTCGCAGCCATACGATCTTGCATGGTTGTTCCACGTAATGTTGCAATTGCGATCAAGGTAATCGCAACAAGCAATAATAATGTAATAATCAATGCAAAGCCGTTATGTTTAACAAAAGCGGATTTCGCATATTTATTTTTGTGAATGGGGAATGAATTCATATTATGTTCTCCGATCATTTCGAACATTAATAACTAAAGATAATGTTCTTAAACCAGCAGTAAGCTCAGAGTTAGCTGCATTTCTCTGGATAAGTGATATTTGAACTGCACTTATATTTCTTGAGTTGTTACCAGATACAGAAGGGTGATTACCGTTAACAAATCCTTGAGATGGATCTGCCAAGTAGGTAAGCTGAAAACTTTCGATATTTGATATAACTTCTTCGTGCTCGGCTAAATTTACATCGCCTACCAATACTTTTGTTGATCGATATAAGTTTTTGGTCTTTTGCTTTGTAATTGGATCCGTTACCTCACCAACAAACCAGGCTACAGATTCAAATGGATAGACCAGAGCGCCATCGCTCGATAACGCTTGAGCAACGGGATTACCACCATTCACACCAATCCCCAGTAAATTGCTTGAATTCCCGGGTGTTGTGCCTGTTGCCTCATGTGAGATGTCTATTGCTATTGCAGGCGCAGCCAAATTACTTAGAGCTGTAATTTGAAATAGTGCCGATAAGGAAGCGTCACATGCAATGACTAAATCATTCTTCTTAAGACCGAAATTATTATGAATAAGCCTGATTTTGTTATTTGCAACATCGTGAGATTGTACGGTAATTGGAGTTCCACGTGCGTACATTAAAACGATTGAGTCCGATTGCGTATCGATCGTAATACCTGCAGGCAAAGATAATGCGGTTTGCTCCGTATTTTGCTCAATAGGTCTAAGTCCTGTTTGCCAATTAGTCCACCAGCTGGCCGTTGGATTTTTCAACAAATTTCTGACTCGATCGAATCTAAAATTATTACAACCTACAAAACCGGCATGTTGAATATCTCTTGATAACAACTGAAAACTGATTTGATTTGTTTGCTGAATATCAATGATTTTATTTGTGGTATCTGAGGTAGCCCTATTTGCAAGATAAACAGAAACAACACCGCCAACTATCAAAGAGCTTAACACTAAAGCAACCATTAACTCGATAAGGCTAAAACCAGACTTATATTTTGTTGGCATTGTGACAAAATTTAATGAGTAATTTTTCCTGCTCATGGCCGTACCCTAACCTCATAATTTAATGATTCTTGGCTTTCGCCAGAAGCAGATCGCGAATCATCCCAGAAAACTGAGATGCGAATTGAGTTGCTCGCTGCAATAAAATCAATCTGTATGCAATTTTTATCGCTTTGACCAAAGTTCAATATCATATCCGAATGCAACTGTTGTCTTGTTTTTGCAAAGAAGTCCGTACCGCTTGGCGCTGTTTCACATGTTTTGGCAAGATTAAATTCACGATAAGTCAGTAAAGATGAGTTTTTATTCATCATATAAAAAGCTCTAATCCGTTCTGCCGTTGATGTTGCCATGGTAATGGCTGCAGTTCTTTGCTGTGCACTCAAGGTATTTCTTACTGTTGAACTTTGTAATCCAGCAATACCAAGTAAACCAACAGACAATACAAGCACAGAGATCATCACCTCAAGAAGTGAAAAACCTTGCTCGTGCTTCCGATATATTTTGGGGGAAGTTTTATTTCTGATTGTTCCTTGCTTATTTGGGGTCAAATTTAAATATCTAGAAGCAATATATTTACTCATTACAGGCTTCTCCACCCTTTTCCAGATTAGATTCGACTCTACCGCCACTGTAAATTTTGACTCTTTTTCGGTTCATTAATGTTTTACCTGGCGAGCAGAACATCATTTGCATTGACAATGGGGCCATTGAACCGTTACGAATAAAACCTTGAGGAGTAATAAATAACTGAGAATAAATTGATCTATCTTTTAGGCCTTGAAGTGTTACAACCATATTTTCATTAAACAATCCAGTCTGAATAACTCTCCTTATGTTATTTCCATCTACCTCAGCTAATAACCATCCTTTCCAAACCGTATCTGTCGAACAACTAGAGCCATTTTCTGAATTACATAATGTGAGATTACGGTTTAACGTAATAGCTTCTGTTCGAGCATAATGGATTGCATTAACAAATTGCTGTGACTGACTAGATACTGACGCTTCTTTATTCAATGCTTGAAAACTAGGTACTACGATCATTAATCCGATCATAACTACACTTATCGCAACCATTAATTCGATTAATGTAAAGCCGTTTTTTGCATAGTTGATTCGCGATGAATTGCGCTGGCTTGACGCATCATGCACTCGTTTTACTTTACTTGATGTGATGCTTTGCACTTGCCCTCCTTGCAGCAGTTCAACTGCATTAATTTCATGGTGTTCAATACCAGGTTGTCTGGTCTAGCGACGTCGTCAGCTAAGCAACCTAAACCTGCAATTAGATTAGAATTCTGTAGTGTACATTACGGGAAATCGGTGCCGCTGGCGACGGCTTTCCGACCAGCGGTTTAACTAGCGGATAAACGGTTAGTCGCAAGCGAGCAACATGGCTCTAACATGGGGAAGTTCGCGGCGGCTTACCAGCAGCTGCTGTTGATCGGGCATAACCACGCAGGCTTTTCCTGCGCTATTCAAGCGAATACCTTGGCAAAACAATGGGTTGACCAGGGTCTGACGATGCAGACGAAGCCACTGCGACGGAAATTGCTCTTCAATTTGTTTTAGACTCAGCTCCAGCAGCCACTGTTCAGTGCCAATCACCGCATTGACGTACTTATCCTCCGCTTGTAAGTACCATACATGCCGCAGATCCAGCCGCGTGACCAAGCTCCCTTTGCGTGCGGGCACCAAATGTGGCGGGCTATCAACCACCGCAGGCGTTTCTTGCAGTGGCAGTCGGGCAATACAAAGTGCCAAGCGCTCTGGCGTAATGGGTTTTAACAAATAATCCAACGGCGCAACTTGATAGGCATCTAACGCATGTTCTTTGTGAGCAGTGACAAAAATAATCGCCAAATCCGGCGCTTGTTGTCGCAATAAGGCCGCCACTTCTAAGCCATGTTTATCTGGCATTTCCATATCCAAAAACACCGCTTGCAACGGCTGCTCTTTGAATAAACTCAAAGCCTGCTGCGCGTTTTCGGCCTCCGCCAAAATGCGGATCTGCGGGTAACTTAACAATAAACGCCGAAGTCGCGCTCGCGCCAGCGGTTCATCATCGACCAACATCACATTCATCTGCGACTCCCTAGTTGGTTAAAGGTAAAACCAGCTTCACCCGATATTCATGTCCCAACACACTATGGCCCAAACTGGCCTGATCGCCATACAGCAAATGTAAACGACGTTTTATATTATCCAGCGCCATGCCATTACCGCTATGGCTGCTGCGTACCGGCTCCGCCGCGGTGGGTAAGGGGTTGGTGATAATTAAACTGATGTTGTGTTTACTGACATGCATGGATATCTCAATCACGGAGGGCTGAGTGCGACGCTCCACGCCATAGCGCACGGCGTTTTCTAGCAAAGGCTGCAAGGTTAAACAAGGCAGTTGTAATTTCGGCACTTGTGCCGGCAGATGCCAGCGCACTTGTAAGCGCGCGCCAAGCCGCCACTGCTCCAGCGCCAAATACTGCCGGCTAAGCTCAAGCTCATCGGTTAATGGCAATAGTTCGCCCGCTTGTAAGGCGGCACGAAACAGCGCCGATAAATCCAGCAGAGCCCGCTCTGCGGCTTGCGCATCTTGCTGCGTTAATTCGGCCACGGTATTGAGGCAATTGAATAAAAAATGCGGTCGGATCCGCGCTTGCAGCGCATCCAATTCCGAACGCGATTGCGCTTGCAGCTGCTGGCTGTGCTCCATATAAAACCAGAATAACTGCATTAAAATCACCGCCACCACTATGGTGATCAATAGCGACTGTAACAAAAACTCCAACAATTCCGGCGTATGACTCCCACCCCAGGTTTTCAGTAGCCGATGCGCTACCGTCGCCACCAATAACGCATTTAACATCATCAGCAGCAAGGCAAAAGCAGCCACCCACGGCGGCGTAAACCGCAGCAAATAGCGCCGGCTTTGGCATAGCAGCAGCAGCGATAACAATACTACCCAATGCACACACAAGGAAATTAACAGTAATCGCGGCCAAAAGTCACCGCCGGCACTGGGTGCCAGCGCGAGTAAAAAGGCTAAGGCTTGTGCCAACCAAATGGCGCGTTGAATGATTCGGGCTTCACAAAATGCAGGGATCAGTAAGGCGGTGTTTTGCAGCTGTAGTGGTTTCATCCGTCTATCCTTGTTATCCCATGCACGACACGCGCATGGACCGCGCGGCTTGCAATGCACTGCGCCTTACTACGCCGCACTAAGCAGCACTAAGCCGCACTCCACAGCGCTACGCGACACTATGCAGTACAACGCGCACAAAACGTGGTGCATGTGATGCATCGAGGGCCGACGAGGCTGAACAGCCTCACCGTCACTCGTCATTGTGGTGTGAATACGCCAGCGCTTATCATTCGCGCTGGCATATCGTCTGAGCATTCACGGCGCACTATGTATGCCGACTAATCATGCAAACGTGGCACACGAGTGCCAACCATGAGCGCACAGGATGATAGCCGTGCTAGCGCAGTTCCGCCGGGACCGCAAACACCACGTTTTCTTCGCGGCCAGGATGTTCAATGACTTGTTTGCCGCCCCACTCGGTTAACTGTTGGACCACTTGCTGTACCAGCACTTCTGGCGCCGACGCCCCAGCCGTCACACCGACTGCCCGCACGCCATCGAGCCAGCTGCGCTGAATATCAGCTGAGGTATCAATCAGATATGCTGTGGTGCCCATTTTTTCGGCCAACTCACGTAAGCGGTTGGAGTTACTACTGTTTTTGGCACCAACCACCAACAACAATTCCACCTTGGCCGACAATTCGCGCACAGCATCTTGCCGATTTTGCGTGGCATAACAAATGTCATCCTTGCGTGGGCCTTCGATGGTGGGGAATTTCTGCCGCAGCGCATCGATAACATCGGCGGTGTCATCCACCGATAACGTGGTTTGGCTGGAAAAACATAGCTGCGCAGGGTTTTTCACCTGCAGCTTGGCCACATCTTCCACCGACTCCACCAAATAGATGCCACCGGCAGGATTGTCGTACTGCCCCATGGTGCCTTCCACTTCCGGGTGACCGGCATGCCCTATCAAAATACACTCAATGCCTTTGCGACTAGCGCGAGTGACTTCCATATGCACTTTGGTTACCAATGGGCAAGTGGCATCAAACACTTTTAAGCCACGTTGGCGCGCGTTTTCACGTACCGCTTGTGACACCCCATGCGCGGAGAAAATTACGATGTTGCCATCTGGCACTTCATCCAGCTCATCAACAAACACGGCACCACTGCGCCGCAGCCCGTCGACCACAAATTTGTTATGCACCACTTCATGTCGCACATAAATCGGCGGTTCATACAGTTCGAGGGCGCGCGATACAATACTGATGGCACGATCGACACCGGCACAAAAACCGCGAGGATTGGCGAGAAAAATATCCATGTTAATGACTCACTTGCACAATTTCGACCGAAAATGTCAGCGTTTGCCCCGCCAATGGATGGTTAAAATCCACCGTGACAGAATCGCCGACCACCTCACGCACCAAGCCCGGTAATTCCGAACCATCAGGCATGGCAAAACCAACAATCATACCGACTTGGGCAGGCGCTTCTAACGAAAACTTGCTGCGGTCAACGTAGTAAATATTGTCTGGGTTTGGCAGACCAAAGGCATCTTCCGGTGCCAAGGTAAAGGTTTTTTGCTCACCCTCGGCCATGCCCAGCAGCTGCGCTTCAAAGGCAGGCGATAATGAGCCATCGCCCATTTGCAATTTGGCCGGTTTGTTATGCACGCGGGTACTTTCCGCGGCGCTGCCATCGGATAATTTAATATCAAAGTGAAAAATGACGGTACTGCTTGCGCCAATCAACATAGTTAAGATGCCTCGTGCTTCGGATCTGGCTCGGTAAAACTATCCCAAATCAAGAAAAACGCGCCCAGCGTGATCGCGCAATCGGCGATGTTAAACACTGGGAAATGCCAGTCTTGATAAAATACATGTAAAAAATCGACGACATAACCATACATTAAGCGGTCAATGAGGTTGCCGATCGCACCGCCAATGATCAGCACCAGCGCCAGTGATAAACGCCACTCATGCCGTTTCAGCCGCGTTAACCACACCGCCATCACCGTGGTCACCACAATAGCAATGCCGGTAAACAACCAGCGCTGCCAGCCACCGGCGTCGCCTAAAAATGAAAAGGCGGCGCCATAATTGCGGGCATAGGTAAAACTAAACACCGGCAGCAAGGGCACGGATTCGCCCAAGCTGAAATTTTGTAACACCCAAATTTTAGTGATCTGATCGAGCAGGAGCACCACAAGGGTGATCCAGCCAAATCGCCAACCTGACTGTAACAGCAGCTGCATCATGCAAATACCCGCACTTCGCCATCGCCTTCGACGTTGCTCACGCAGCGGCCACAAATATGGGGATGCGCTGGGTTAATGCCAACATCGTGGCGGTGATGCCAGCAGCGTTCACACTTGACCGCGGTGGACGTCTGCACTTGCACCGATAAACCTTCGATGGCGGTGGCTTGCGCATCCGCTGGTGCGGCGTGGGCCACAACCTGTGCGGTTGAGGTCATCAACACAAAGCGCAGCTCATCACCAAGTGGCGCTAACTGTGCGGCCAGTTCGTTGCTGGCAAACAAGGTCACTTCGGCTTGTAAAGAGGCACCAACACGACCTTCTTTACGCGCCACTTCGATGACTTTATTAACTTCATCGCGGATCTGCAGCGTTTGCTGCCAGAACGCATCGCTGTATTTACCCGATGGCACCGCAGTGAAGCCTTGATACCATACGCCGGTAAACACAAAGGGTTCAGTCCGCGCCGGTAAACTTTCCCAAATTTCTTGCGCGGTGAAGCTCATCACTGGCGCCATCCAGCGCACCATGGCTTCAATGATGTGATACAGCGCGGTCTGGCAAGAGCGACGGGCGTGGCCAGTGGTCTTGGCGGTGTATTGCCGATCTTTAATCACATCCAAGTAGAAGCTACCTAACTCAACGGTACAGAAGTTCATTAACTTCTGGCTGACTTGGTGGAACTGGTAGTCGTCGTAGTCGGCAATAATTTCGGCCTGTAAGGCAGCCGCCCGCTGCACCATCCATAAATCCAGCTCAACCAACTCATGCAGCGGCACTAAATCCGTCGCTGGATCAAAGCCATTCAAGTTGGCCAAAATGAAGCGTGCCGTGTTACGAATACGGCGATATTTATCCGCTGCGCGATTTAAAATTTCATCCGACACTGTCATTTCTGAGGTGTAATCGGTGGTGGCAACCCATAACCGTAGGATGTCAGCCCCTAATTTGTTCATCACATCTTGCGGCGATACCACATTGCCTAAAGATTTGGACATCTTGCGGCCTTCACCATCCACGGTAAAACCATGGGTTAACACTTGCTTGTAAGGCGCGTGTTTTTTGATGGAGACGCCCGTCATCAGCGATGACATAAACCAACCACGATGCTGATCCGATCCTTCTAAATACAAATCAGCTTGGGTCGCACCGTTAAATTCCGGCCGAGGGTCAATGACACAGGCATGGGTTACGCCAGAGTCAAACCAGACATCCAAGGTATCTTGCACCTTGATATAATCGGCACTGTCGGCCCCCAGCAAGGTGGCAGGTTCCACATCAAACCAAGCTTGAATACCTTGCTGTTCAACCAATTGTGCCACTTGCTCCAGCAAGGCTTTGCTGTTTGGATGCAAGGCGCCGGTATCTTTATGGACAAATAACGCAATAGGCACACCCCAAGTCCGCTGACGTGAAATACACCAATCTGGCCGGCCGGCGACCATTTTTTCAATGCGCTGTTGACCCCAATCCGGGATCCAACGGGTGTTGTTGATTTCAGTCAGTGACGTCTGACGCAGGCCGGCTTGTTCCATGCTGATAAACCATTGTGGTGTCGCACGGAAGATAATCGGCGTTTTATGGCGCCAGCAGTGTGGGTAACTATGGTTGTAGGATTTATGCACCAACAAGGCGCCAGCCTCTTGCAGCGCGGCAACAACACTATCATTGGCTTTAAACACGTGTTGGCCGGCAAACAACGGTGTATCTGGTAGATAGACGCCATTAGCCCCCACCGGATTGGCCACTTCCAACTGGTAACGCTGACCGACCACAAAGTCTTCTTGACCATGGCCTGGCGCGGTGTGCACGGCACCAGTACCTGAATCGGTGGTTACATGCTCACCCAAAATCACTGGCACTTGGAAGTCATAGAGTGGATGACGCAACTGCACCAATTCAAGGGCACGGCCTTGGCAGAAGCCCAAGGCGTGATAATGGCTAATACCGGCGCGATCCATCACCGCCTTGACCAAATCGGTGGCGATGATTAAACGCTCAGCACCTTTAGGGCCTTGCTCAACTTGCACCAAGCTGTAACTGATATCGGCATTTAACGCGACAGCGCGGTTGGCGGGAATGGTCCAGGGCGTGGTTGTCCAAATCACCACCGAGATGGGGCCTTGCCCAGCATGTCCGGCCGGATGGTCAAAACGATCCGCAACTGAGGTTGCCACATCGCCGCTCTCGACCACCGCAAAGCGTACATCAATGGCGGGTGAGACTTTATCTTGGTATTCCACTTCGGCTTCGGCCAGCGCTGAACCACAATCGGTACACCAGTGCACCGGTTTAAAACCTTGCTGCAGATGGCCGTTATCAATGATTTTACCCAGCGAGCGGATGATATTGGCTTCAAAAGCAAAATCCATGGTCCGGTATGGATTATCCCAATCACCGAGCACACCTAAGCGAATAAAATCGACTTTTTGTGCATCAATCTGGCTTTGCGCGTAGTCACGGCACTTTTGCCGAAACTCAGCCGCCGATAACTTTACACCAGGTTTGCCGTATTTTTTCTCGACCACTAATTCAATTGGCAAACCGTGGCAGTCCCAACCTGGCACGTAAGGCGCATCAAAATCGTCCAAGGTTTTGGCTTTGACAATGATATCTTTGAGGATTTTATTTACAGCATGGCCAATGTGAATGTTACCGTTGGCATACGGAGGGCCGTCATGCAGGATAAAGGTTTTTTTGCCTTTTTTGGCAGCACGGATCTTGCCGTACAGGTCGGCTTGGGTCCAATTGGCCAGCATTTGCGGTTCACGCTGCGCCAAATTGGCGCGCATGGCAAAAGCGGTATCCGGTAAATTCAAGGTGTGTTTGTAATCACTCATCGGTCTGTTCCGTTTGCTGTGATGCAGGCCATGCCTGCGCTAAATCGAGGTTAGTTGCCACCTGTGCGTGACGAAAATAATGCTGCGCAGCGGCAACATCACGTTGGATCTGGTCTTGCAGCGCCGCGAGCGAGCTAAATTGCTGCTCGGCACGTAATTTGTGGCACAGCCGGACATGCAGCTGGGCACCGTATAAATCCCCCTGGAAGGCAAAAAAATGCACTTCGAGTTGTTCTTGCTTACCTTGCAATGTAGGTCGGCAGCCAATGTTCGCCACCCCTTGCAAACGGCCATACGGCGTATCGGCTTCCACCGCAAACACGCCACGCAGCGGTAAACGCTGCCGGTACAGCCAAACATTGGCGGTCGGAAAGCCAAGTTGGCGGCCAATTTTTTCGCCATGCCGCACCCGCCCCATCAGCGAAAATGGCCGTCCCAACATTTGCGCCGCGCCAGCCAAGTCGTTGGCCGCCAAAGCTTCGCGGATCAAGGTGCTACTGACGCGCTGATTTTGTTGTCGTAATGACTCAGTACTGGTCAGGCCAAAGCCAAAATCAGCAGCGGCTTTGGCCAACAAGGCATAATTGCCAGCGCGATTTTTACCAAAACAAAAATCATCACCGACAATCAAATGCCGAACCGCCAGTTTCCCCAGTAGCAGCTGTTCAATAAAATACTGCGGCTCTTGCTGGGCAAAGGCGCGATCAAAACGCACACAGAGCATGCGATCAATGCCTTGCTGCGCCAACCAATGGTACTTTTCCCGAAACCTCGTTAGGCGCGCGGGGGCGTTGGCGCCGGCAAATAATTCCAGGGGTTGAGGTTCAAACACCATCACCACCGCCGGTAACTGCAGCGCTGCCGCTTTGGCTTTTAGCTGTGCCAATACCGCTTGATGGCCTTGATGCACACCGTCAAAGTTTCCAATGGTCAATACACAGCCGCGATGCTGTGCATTGATATTAGAAAGACCGCGAATTAACTGCATGCGAGTGCCTTGGGTTGCTTAATGTCTAAACGGCTGATTATAACGACATCGTTACGGAGTTTCAGCATTTGTCTTGCGTTTAAAATGCTGGATCCGGCCACCAACGGCAAAAAATGCCAGTACATAGCTTGGCACAGCGAGTGCCAACAAGATACCCAGCTGCTGTGCACGCCAATCCCACTGGGCCTGTTGCCACTGCGAAGCATCCGGTAACACATAATACAGCACAGCGCTCATGGCTAACGTCGCCAACACCATTCGAATCAGCAGCCACACTAATGGCCGTCGAATATGGTACATCTGCTGCGTCGATAATGCCCGATATAACAGCCACGCATTCAAGGCGCCCGATAAACTGGTTGCCAACGCCAGGCCAACAAAGCCGATAAACGGCGCCAACATCAGGTTAAATACCATATTGGCAACCATGGCGATAATACCGATCCGTACGGGTGTTTTCGTATCTTGCCGGGCGTAAAACGCGGGGGCTAACACCTTGATCAACATCAGCGGTACCAAGCCTACACCGTAGGCAATCAGCGCCAAGGCACTTTGGGCCGCATCATCGATGGTAAATTTGCCATTGTGCTCAAACACCGTAAGCAGCATGGGCTCTGCCAATAAAATTAAACCCGCCATCGACGGCAAGCCCAAAAAGCAAATGGTGGCGATGCCCCAATCCAGCGTGTGCTGATAATCCGTCATCCGCTCGCTGGCCACCAACTTGGATAGGCTTGGCAGAATCACTGTGGCAATGGCAATGCCAAACATACCGAGCGGAAATTCCAATAAACGATCGGAGTAATACAACCAACTGACCGAGCCAGTCATTAAAAACGAGGCAATTACCGCATCTAACAACAAGTTGATTTGACTGACGGATACACCAAATAGCGCGGGGATCATCAAGGTACGGATCCGCACGACGTCGGGGTCATGCCAGCCCCAACGCGGCCGTACCAACAATTTTTGCTTGGCTAAAAATGGGATTTGAAATAAAAACTGGATCAAACCACCCAAAAACACGCCCCACGCTAATGCCGTACTTGGATCATCTGTGTGTGGTGATAAATACAAGGCCGCACCAATCATGGCAATATTCAGAAATACAGGGCTAAAAGCGGCCACCGCAAATTGGTTATAGACGTTTAAAATCGCACCGGACAATGCAACAAAGGTAATAAACCAAAGATAAGGAAAGGTGATTTTAAGCAGCACCGATGCATGCAAATACTTTTCGCCATCCGGCTCACCGGACAGATAACTCTCAAACCAGCCCATGCCAAACAGCGCCATAATGACAGGTGACGCGAGCATGGCGATCGCCGTCACTATGGTGACGATAATGCCTAAGGTGCCGGCGGTTTTGGCCACTAACTGCCGCACCGCATCATCGCCATGTTTAGTTTTTACATCAGCCAGTACCGGCACAAATGCTTGTGCAAAGGCGCCTTCGGCAAATAACCGCCGTAAAAAATTAGGGATGCGGTTGACCATCAAAAACACATCAGCCATGGCGCCCGCGCCTAATATGTTGGCGGTGACAATATCGCGCACTAAACCTAAAATCCTTGACAAAAATGTCATCAGGCTCACAATGGCGCCTGATTTTAATAGTTTGGCCGACACATGTTACTCCTAGGTAAAAACAAGCGCGCTATTGTGGCTAAAGCCCGCGTAGATTGCCAGCCTTGTGAGTTTTTTTTGTGCCCTCAATTATGGAAATAAATTGACAAGGGTTTACAAAATAGGCATATTATGCGGCCTTTAAGAGTCCCCCGGTTTAGTTTTTAGGAGTTTACCTTGGCTAACATCAAGTCTGCTAAGAAACGCGCTCTTCAATCAGAAAAGCGTCGTCAGCAAAACGCCAGTCAGCGTTCTATGATGCGTACATTCATCAAGAAAACTTACGCTGCTGTTTTAATTTCTGATCTGTCTAAAGCGCAAGAAGCGTTCAAAAAGATGGTACCAGTGTTGGATCGTTTGGCATCTAAAGGCCTGATCCACAAAAATAAAGCAGCACGTCATAAGTCACGTCTGAATGCACACATCAAATCTTTAGCTACTGCTGCTTAAGATTCTGATTACGAGAAAACGCCTACGGGCGTTTTTTTGTGCCTAAAATTTAGGTAACAAAAAAGCCAGCGATGCTGGCTTTTTTATTGGCCGAGATGATCGCTGTTATTGCAACTTCGGGCAGTACAACGAGTGCATTAAATCAATCACCGCTTCGGCTTCTTTACTGTTCATACTGTAAAACACGGTTTGTGCTTCTTTACGCGTTTTGACCAGCTTATTCCGTCGCAGCAACGCTAAATGCTGCGATAACGCCGATTGACTTAGCCCCAAGCGATCGTTCATCTCGCCGACTGACAGTTCTCCGCGCAATAAATGGCACAAAATTAACAGCCGACGTTCATTCGATACAGCTTTCAGCAACTTCACTGCCTTGGCTGAGTTATTCACCATATCTTCTACGTTCATCATGTTACACCGTGTATGTCTAGACGTCCCATTATCTCCCAGTCGCAGGATTGTATACAATAGATTTGTGTCAACTTTGCAACGAAACCCGTGTTTTTTTCGACTGTTCCGACCTCATGTTTTACAATTGAACCACACAACTTTACACAGAACAACCAAATACGACCAATTTCAGCAAAATCATGATAAAAAAGGCATAACCTTATGCTTTTTTGACTTAAAACGCCGCGCGCATTGTTGCACATATGCAACAAGCCGTTCCAGCATTCGACTAATCTCATAAAAAAATGACTTTATCGCCATAAATCGACCATTTTGCTAAGTAACGTGGTACATTTTTCACCTGAAGTTTTTCCAAGGCTGATAATAATGATCAAAATTGCCAAATTGCTTACTTTTACCCTTTTCTCCACCTTCATGAGCTCAGCCACATTAGCGGCCGTCGAACACTCGGCATTACTGAATGAGACGGAGGCTCAGCTGGCGATGCAACTGACGACCTCACTAGTGGTGGAAATTGGTCCACGTTTGGCAGGTAGCCCTGCGGATCGAAAAGCGGTGGCATGGGCGCAGCAGCATTTTAAAGCCTTAGGATATGACAAAGTCTGGACTGAGGAATTCAAAACCCCCTATTGGCAACGAGGTCATGCTCGACTCGAGGTCGTAAGCCCTTTCCCACAGTCCATCACGCTCACTGCACTAGGCGGCTCGGTCGGCACGCCAGCCTCAGGCTTGCATGGCCAATTGGTGGTGTTTGATAGCCTCGAGGCCTTACAAGCGGCACCGCGTGACCAGGTGCAAGGCAAAATGGTGTTTATTAATAAAGCCATGGCCAAAGATAAAGCTGGGGCTTTTTATGGCCAAGTCGCGCCCATCCGTTCGCAAGGGGCGATTGAAGCCAGTAAAAAAGGCGCCATTGCCATCCTGATCCGCTCGGTCGGCACCAGTCAAAACCGCTTTGCTCATACCGGTAAAATGAGTTACGCCGAAGGTGTCCCCCCCATTCCTGCAGTTGCCGTGTCAGTGCCCGATGCACTGCAGTTGCTACAGATTTTAAAACGAGCGCCAGATGCACAGCTAATGCTACAAATGCAAAACACCACCGAAGATGCCATCAGTCATAATGTCGTTGCTGAAATCACCGGCAGTGAACGCCCTGATGAAATTGTGTTGATCAGTGCCCATTTAGATTCCTGGGATCAAGGGACTGGTGCTTTAGATGACGGCGCTGGAGTTGGTTTGGTCATGGCCACCGGCGCCTTGTTAAAGCAGCAAGGTCGTCCGAAGCGCACCATTCGCGTGGTACTATTTGGCAACGAAGAAGGCGGTCTGGTTGGCGCACGCGCTTATGCGGCCAAACATGCCAAAGATTTAAAATCGCACGTATTAGCCGCGGAGTCGGATTTTGGTGCAGGGCTTGTTTATCAATTTGACAGTTATTTCGGCAACAATGCGCTACCTTTTGCCGATAAAATTCAGCAGCAACTTGCACCGCTGAACATCGCCAAAGGCCATAACAAAGCCTACGGCGGCCCCGATATTTCGGTACTGAAGGCGCTGGGCGTACCGGTTGTGACCCTAGAGCAAGATGGCACCGATTACTTTGATTATCATCATACACCCAATGATACCTTGGATAAGATCGACCCCAAAGCGCTGGCACAAAATCTACAGGCTTGGGTTATCATGACGCGAATGGTTGCCAATAGTGATATCGATTTTCGGCTCTAGTTTAGGTAAATTTATCTTGTGCAGTAACATATACGATGAGAAAAACGTGGTGAGGGTATTGGGAATGAGCGCATTGTTGTGGTGGAGAGGCCTCGTTAGGTCATAGTCGCGTCCACTTATCTGCCACACGCATAATCATACGTCATGGCCCTGTTATGACCCTAGATGCGAGGTACATACATGAGTAAAGCCATCAAAAAAGTTGGCCTGTTAAAAGACAGCGATAAGCCAAAAAAGACGGACTCGACATCGGCAAGGCAGGCTATTGATGCAACCGCTGCGCAACAAAGTTTAGAGTTGCTACCTCCACTACCCAACAAAACCAATGCCGCACCGCGCAGTATGAAATCGACCATGATCGTGCTGTGCACTTTTCTGGCGTTATTGATACTATTCCCAAAGCCGCAATTGCTACATTATGGCACCTTACAAATGGATACAAAGAGCATCTATTGGCCGGGTGTGTTTGGCTATGGAGAAGGGCTGATTGATAGTCATCAACGCGTTCTGCTCGATGAAGAACGACAAGAAATGTATCTTTGTTTTCCCAACCAGAAAAAAGAAGATTGCACCAGATATCGCATAAAACAGCAAGAAGGTATGATAGCTGCACTATTACACTGGATGAAACATACTTAAATCCAGACGGACATCAGCTGCCCACACTTATATCCGCAAAAATACGCCGATGTCCTGATACGCAGGGATGATAGCGATCAAACCATAGAGGTCTTCCATCAAAGCGCAAACGTTGGCGTCGACACTTAGTTACAACCCCACGTTCAATCTGAACATAGACAATCAGAGCGCGAACAATTAGAGTGCGGTGCGCAGCCGAGGGTCGAAATGCCGGCGTAAACTAAAGCGGATCCCCCAAATTTGCAGCCCCACGATCAATAAAATTAACGCCGATGGCAATAACCAGAGATCTCGCCCTTCCAACATCAATAACAACCCCACCAACGCACACAAGAAAGGTTTGAGTTCATACATAAAAAAGTCAATTTTGCCGACCGCTGACTGATGCCGCTCTTGAATGTAGCTGTAGTCTGTCCGACGATGCTCAGACCGAGCAATCCACACTAAAGCACCTGCTAAAAAAAACAAAGACGCCGACAGCATCGGTAACACACCATCAAGTTGTACCAGTATGGTCACGCCAGTTAGCATATAGACATAAGGTAAAGCTTCATAAATTCGAGTAGGTAACATGGTAAAAAACTCACGAGTGTTCCTAACATCGCTAGAGTCTAGTTCAGTTCAAAAAATCAGCAAGGCGATGCGTCAGCATGCCGTGCCCTGACCATGATCGGAACGCCACCCGAGAAAACGATGAAGATTTAATCGTCGCCATCGGCATAGCGGTGATTGGCGGATCCGTTTTGGCAAAATCTGAGTATAATCGGCATGGATGATGGGAGGTTGTGATGTCCAACGACGATGAAATTACCCTGTTTATGCAGGAAATGGCCGATGTACGGCGCTTACATGTCGATGTGCAAGTGGCCGATAATGGCCAACCTTCCGCCAGTATCGCGCAGCTTGCTCGCCGACAGGCGGCGGAGTTAGAGCCTGAATACGATCCCAACTATCTGAGTTTGGAATACGTTGACCTGGTTAAACCTGACGAGACGCTTGCTTTTAAGAAAGATGGTGTGCAAGAGGGTGTGTATAAAAATCTGCGGCAAGGGCGCTACCAAGTGGATGCAACCTTGATGTTACTTGGCAAAACCCTCGCCGAAGCGCGCAGTGCATTGTTTCAGTTTGTCACCGATTGCCATGAACGCGGTATTCGGACACTGCTGGTTCATCATGGCATGGGGCGAGACAGTAAACCGCATCCAGCTATTTTGAAAAGTTATACCTTTAAATGGTTACAGCAAATGCCAGCAGTATTAGCGCTGCATTCGGCGCTCAAAGGCCAAGGCGGTTATGCCGCCACTTATGTGCTGCTGCAAAAAAATGCCGAGCAAAAACGCGAGAACCGCGAGCGCCATCAAAAACGTTAACCGCGCCTATGGCGCGCAATGCCTGCTGATTTCCACTTATGTGCGCTTATGTCCGCATTTGGCATCAACATCCATTGGCGCGCTTTATGGTCAAATAGTTATTGTGATGACTAGGCTCGGCGCGCAAACTGGGCTTGCCAATAGGCCAAGCGCGAGGCGTGATAATCCTGGCTTAGTACCGCCTGTAAATAATCAGCCGGCATCGGCTCGGCAGCGGTGACTTGCTCCGTGATGATAAAGCCGGCGCGTTGGTAACTTTGCAGTGCGGCGGGATGATCCAAATCACAGCTGTGCAGCCAGATCCGCCCTGTCCGCGGCGCGAGCTCGCTTTGCCACTGCTGCGCGGCCGCCAGTGCCGCTTGCATCAACACAAGCCCGAGCCCACGACCACTAAAGGCAGGTAGCAAACCAAAAAACTTAAATTCGATGTCGGCAGCCTCGCTGCGGCGTAGCTCGACATAACCGGCAATAGCCCCATGCTCGTACAGCACAAATACCCGGACATCAGCACTGGCCACATGCGCGCACCATTGCTCATAGCGCCACGCCAGTCGGCTAAACCATTGCCACGGCGTACCGACGGCCGAAAACAAGAACTGGCATTGTTCTGGCGCCGGTTGGCGGATCTCTTCAAATCGTAACCCGCGGGCGGCATCATTGGCCTGTGCCAAGATATCGGCGATTGATAACACGCCCCCAGCGTAGTGCAGATAATAGGTGGTCACCTGATGCTCCACCATGGCAATCTCGTTTGTCTGGTTAAATTGGGGCGGCACAGGGCTACCCACATGTTTTGGCGTTTGCGACATAAGTTCCTCGATAAATGCGTTTAGCTGTACCATCGCAGCTTAGCGACTGCGGCTTAGCGACTGTCGGTATTTTTTTGTTGTAGTTGTTGCCACAAGCCTGCAATGGCCTGCTGCGCAGCCGGTTGCTGCAAACTATGCAGTTGGTGACGGAATTCAAACGCCACCGCATCGGATAAATGCTGACAATCTTGCAATTGCTGCATTGACGCTTTCATCTGACGTAGCAACGCGGTCGGCACATGCGAAAGATCAGCCGCGATCTGCTGCGCTTTGGCAACCAGTTGATCTGCAGGCAATACCGCCTGCACCAAACCGCAAGCGGCAGCTTGCGGCGCGTCAAGCCGCTCTCCGGCAAATAACAAACTACAGGCCTGTTGCCAACCGACCGTTTTGGGTAGCATCCAACCATGCCCCCCGCCTTGGTGCAGTGCCAAATCGCGAAACCGACTTTCAAACCACGCATCCTGATTGGCGTAACGCAGATCACAACACAGCGCCAAATTAAAACCAGCGCCAACCGCGGCACCATTGACCAAAGCCACGGTCAACAGCGGACTTTGCCCAATGCTAACAAAAGCTTGATAGATGTCATGCAGCGCACGGCCATCACCCTGGCTGGCCGCCAGCAAGGAGGGTAAATCGGCGCCGGCACAAAACGCCTTGGCTTGCCCCGTCACCGCCAGCACCTTAACCTCAGGATCAGCACTGAGCGCTTGTACTTGCTCGGCGATCGCCAAGGCGCGCTCCGGCGTTAAGGTATTTCGCTGTTCAGGATTGGTTAGTTGCAGCAGCGCCAAGCTGCCCATCCGCTCTAAGATCCAACTCATTTAGTAGCCTCGTGTTGTATCTATTTGTTGCAATAAAGGTTGCCCCGCCAGCAAACGACGATAATTGGTGGCTATCTGTTGTGCTGCCGTGACCACGTTGGTCACCGCAGAGATATGCGGCGGGATCTGTATCGCAGGATGTTGCCAAAACAGATATTCGACCGGTAACGGCTCTTGGCGAAATACATCTAAGGTCGCCCCGCTGAGTTGGCCCGTGGCCAACGCCGCCAACAGATCTTCATCCACCACAATAGCGCCACGCGCCACATTAAGTAGCAGACTGCCGGTTTTAAACATCGCCAAACGCTCGGCATTCAGAAAGTCACGCGTCGCATCCGTGAGCGGTAATAAACACACCACGAGATCAGCCTCCCCCACCGCCGCCGCAAATTCCGCTTCGCCGGCGTAGGTACGAATACCATCAAGCTGACGTGGCCGCGCCGCCCATCCCGATACCTGATACCCCTGCGCAGCGAGGTGTGTTGCCACCACGCCGCCAATTTCACCCAAGCCTAAAACACAAATATGCTGCAGCGGCCGCTGACTGCGAGGTTTCCATAGCGATTGGCTTTGCTGTTTTAAAAACAAATCCATGCGCAAATGATACATGGCCACCACAGTGTGGACATAATGCACCATAGCTTGGGTTAACGCAGGATCAACAATACGAGCAATCGGCAACGACGGCAACGCCGGATCAGCCAGTACCGCATCCACCCCAGCCCCAAAGGAGTGGATTGCCTTCAGCTGGTTAAACGCCGTTAAACTACCGGCCGGATGTCGCCACACCACCGCCATCTGCACCTCATCTGGCGCTGGAATATCCGGCCATATTTGCAAGCGAACGTCGGGTAATTCTGCGGTTAATGCCGTGATAAATCCCTGCAGAGGACGGTCGGGAATGATGAGCGCGAGTGACATAAAAATCCTTGTGAAAAACGCCATTGCGTTCGTTTGATAGTTGAAACGACTCCCGACGGTTTGCGCAGAAGCCGCACGCTAACCACGCGTTTGTAATGATCAAGGTTTGGATTCTAACAAAGCGTTATAGGTAAAGAAATTGTACTCACATATCTTTGGCACATCTTTGGCACATCTTTGCCGCAGGTTTGACGACCTGTCGGCTAGGTAGCAATACCCACACGTCGAGCGCCTGCCCGCATTAAATTAAGCAAATTGCCATAAATCTGTGACCTAAATGTCATACGCCCTGCTTAGCCTAGACATGGTCAACACAGAATGAATTGGCGAAGCGACAACCCATATTGCCAAAACATTAAGGCAACACTCGGTGTTCAAACGTGCCTGTGTATGCAAGACGGTATGCCCAAGATCGACCGCCATCCTACTGTGTGACACGCGGATCAAATATAAAAACAAACGCCTTTGCACGGCAATCAAGAACAAGCATCAACATCTGGAGAGCGCGATATGTTAAGTGTGGATCGTGTGCTGGCCCAGCACTTACCAACCATTGTCGATAAACCTTGGTTAGCCAAACCCGTCAAAGGTGCCTTAAAGCACTTACTGCACGAAGACGAGTTTCAGGCGTTTGCTAAGAATTACCCACATTTACAAGGCATTGAGTTTGTTGAACAAGTCCTTGATTACTTTGCCTTTCGCTATCAAGTGCGCGATAACGAATTGGAGCGTATTCCGTGTAATGGCCGAGTGGTGATCATTGCCAATCATCCGATAGGCTCACTCGATGGACTGGCTCTGATCAAACTTATTCATGATGTTCGGCCGGATGTGAAAGTGGTGGCCAACCAAATGCTGCAAAGCATTACGCCACTCGCGCCCATGCTGTTACCGGTCAACAATATGCAAGGCGGCACCGATCGGCGCTTACTCGATAACATAGGCCAACACCTCGCACTTGAGGGCGCGGTGATTATGTTTCCTTCTGGCGAAGTGTCACGGTTAAAACCTTATGGCATTCGGGATGGCAAATGGCACAGCGGCTTTCTGCGTTTTGCCAGTGCGGCCAAAGCGCCGTTGTTACCGATTTATCTCAATGGCCGCAATTCTGCACTGTTTTATGGTGCCTCCATGCTGTACAAACCACTGGCCACTATGTTGCTGGTCAAAGAGATGTTTAAACAAAAAGACAAGCAAATTGATGTTCGCATCGGCGAGTTGGTGCCTTTTAGCAGTTATCAGAGTTTACCTTTTGATCTCAAGCACAAGGTCAAACTGATCAAAAAACACTTGTATCGTTTGGCAAAAAACAAAAAACCATTGCTACAAACCCAAAGTGCTATCGCCCATCCTGAAGAGCGGCAAGCGCTGAAAAAAGCCATTCATGACTGCCAACGCTTAGGTCAAACCAGCGATGGTAAACACATTTATCTGTATGAGCATCAACATAGCTCACCCATTCTGCGCGAAATTGGCCGCTTACGTGAATATGCCTTTCGTGCGGTTGGCGAAGGCACGGGCCTGCGCCGCGATATTGATCGGTACGATAGCTATTACAAACAGTTGATTTTATGGGATGACGAGGCGCTGGAAATTGTGGGTGCTTATCGCTTCGCTCTGACGGCGCAGGTGGTGGCAGAGCGCGGTATGGAAGGCTTATATACCGCTTCTTTGTTTAATTTTAATGCGGCCATGCAGCCGTATGTTGCACAAGGTCTCGAATTGGGCCGCAGTTTTGTGCAGCCCAAATATTGGGGCAAGCGCAGCTTGGATTATTTATGGTATGGCATTGGGGCGTTTTTGGCGTTAAACCCGCAGGTGCGATATCTGTTTGGCGGCGTCAGTGTGTCGAACAGTTACCCGAGAGCTGCCCGCGATTTACTGGTGTATTTTTATAGCCTCTACTATTGCAACGAAGACGATACCGCCAGTGCCAAAATGCCGTATCAGTTACCGATGTCGGTATTGGAACAACTGTCGAGCCAGTTTGTTGGCAACGATCTGACGGCGGATTTTGTCCAGCTCAAGCATTTGTTAGCCAATATGGGGGTGGCCGTGCCCACCTTGTATAAACAATACACGGACTTAACCGAACCGGGTGGCGTGCGCTTTTTAGCCTTTGGCGTCGATAACGACTTCGCCGAATGTGTCGACGGCTTCGTGGTGGTGGATTTAACCAAGCTCAAAGCCGCCAAACGGCAGCGGTATATGCCAAGTGTCGACGCCGCGCCGCTTGATAGCGGCAAACCACAACCGCAGCTGCCGACAGCTAAAACTGGAGCTTGCGCGGCTAGCGACAAAGTTCAAGCTCATCACGCTGCGGTTGACACCCATGCTATTAAAACCGAGCCTGTTGATACCGTAGCTGTTAAAACTGCGCCTTTGGAGTTCGCCGCCACGTGATCGTTAAGTGATCGCGTGCATGTTCGCAAGCTTTATCGAGTGGTGAATGGCATCATAACCATGGGTAACATCATGGCAGTGGTAAAGGGCAAAGTGAGGCGCTTAAACAACAAAGCGGTGATATGTCACCGCTCTTGGCTCTTGGCTCTTGGCTTTTGGCTTTTGGCAAATACCGCGCCAGGTTAGTCGGCAGCGTTATGGCTTTTGGGCACAGAACCTTTGAGGCCATAAAACACAATATAGCTATAACAAAGCACTGGCACGATAAAACTCAGTTGTAAGCCAATGCGATCGGCAAGCATGGCTTGCACCACCGGCACTATAGCGCCGCCAACAATAGCGGCACATAACACGCCACTGCCATTGCTGGTATAACGGCCCAGCCCTGTCACCGCAAGACTGAAAATGGTCGGGAACATAATAGAGTTAAATAAGCCAACCGCCAGCAACGCCCACATCGCCAGTGCACCGCTGGATACAATAGCCAGCACCACCAGTAACACCGCAACCGCAGCATTAAACGCTAACACTTTGCCCGCAGGTAAGCGCTGCATCACCGCCGCGCCAATAAAACGCCCCACCATAGCACCGCCCCAATAATAGGTCAGATAGGCGGCGGCGTCCGCTTCGGCCAAGCCGGCAATATGGGGTTCACCTAAAAAGCTAACCAAATAACTGCCGATGGCCACTTCACCACCCACGTAAACAAAAATACCAAAAGCACCTAACACCAAATGACTGTATTGCCACGCGGAGCCAGGATCGGCATTGGCCATATCGTCAACATGATGCTCAACGACCGCCGGTAACTTTAAGCTGGCAAAAATAATCGCCAATAGCAGCAAAACCGCCGCTAATCCCAAATACGGCAATTGCACGGCTTGGGCTTCTTGCAGTTTAAATTCTGGCGTTCCCACCGCAGCGGTGGCCGCGCCTAAAATCAATAAACTGCCAAACCATGGTGCTATGGTGGTGCCTAGTGAGTTAAACGCCTGCGTCATGGTTAAGCGGCTGGAAGCCGTTTGCGCTTTGCCCAGTGCGGTGACATACGGATTGGCAGCCACCTGCAGCAAGGTGATCCCTGAGGCTAATACAAACAGAGCGGCCAAAAACAAACCATAGGTTTGGGTGGCTGCCGCAGGATAAAACATCACACAACCACTGGCGGCGATGAGTAAACCAACCACAATCCCACGCTGATAACCGGCGCGACGCACCAAATATCCTGCCGGGATCGACACTAAAAAATACGCCCCAAAAAAACAAAATTGGATCAGTGATGCTTGGGTGTAGGTTAAATCAAACACATTTTTTAAATGCGGGATCAAGATGTCATTGAGGCAGGTAATAAAACCCCAGATAAAAAATAAGAAGGTCAAACTGGTCAATGCAAAATGATACGACCGCCCTTCACTGGGCACGGCATCCAACTTGCCGACATTGGCGCTGGTATTTTGTGGTGTCATTGCTCGTCTCTGTTGTAATGGTTTTTGTAAAAGCGGTTTTTTAGAGCCTTTGTTATGGCAATAAAGGCATATGCTTCGCATGCGCATCGATCACAACGCATCCCCGGTTTTATCGCGATCAACTCTCCACCGCATGCTCGCTGAGCACTATACGCAGAGCCATTCACGCTTGGCAAAGCATCGGCGCTTGCATACGTATGTAACTTGGTAAACGGCACTAGTGCTCCGGCTAAGCAGCTCGCTTGCCTTGACTATTTGGCTTGCGAGGGCGGCGTCATAACAGCGTACGGCACGATGAACAGTACTGCGCGATGAGCTTAGGCGCCAGCAAGCACAAGTTTGATATAGAACAAAGATTAGCGCCGTAATCGACCAAGGCTCGGCAAAAGCTTGATCCAGGCCAAATTTTCTTACGCTCAAAGGCGCACAATAGCGCCATCAACAACGACTGCCTTGAGTCAGTAAGGAAAAACCATGAAAACCGCATTAAATGCTTTAGTCTTCACCCTCGGTCTTGTCGCGCTGCCATCAATGGCTGGCATTTCCATCAATGCCGGCGCCATCAAAGTGCAGCCAAACGATAGCAGTAGCAGTTTAAATGTTGTGGAAAAAGTCGCGGGGTTGCCAACCAATTCGACTGCGGTCGAGGTTAATGACAATACCCAGTTGGGCTTAACCGTGGATTATCAGTTGAACAAAAACTGGACACTGGAGCTGGTGGCTGCCACACCGTTTAACCATGATGTGCATGTCAAAGGCTCGGCCATAAATGGCTTAAAAGTTGGTGAAACCAAGCATTTACCACCTAGCCTTATCGGCCAATATCACTTTGATTTGGGCGATAGCAAACTCGACCCATTTATTGGTGTTGGCGTGAACTACACCAACTTCTTCCAAGAGAAAGTCGACAAGCAATTGGTTGGCGCTTTAACGCCATTGCTGAAGCTGACACCAGCCAATCAGCTGACGCTCAAACTCAAAGACAGCTGGGGTTTGGCACTGCAAGCTGGCATGAACTACCAATTGTCCGAACAATGGGGCTTACACTTTGCAGTAAGTAAAATGGATATTGATACCACCGCGGACGTCCGCCTTGATGGCACCACCATTCAATCGGTCGATGTGAACATTGACCCTATGGTCGTGATGTTTGGCGTGCGGTATAGCATGTAAATACATCTTGCGATCAAAAAAGCCACGGGGAATGCACAACCCCGTGGCTTTTTTATCACGCCGCGAGCATACCTACATACATACTTGGCAGTTCGCCTACTCACAACACGTCGGTATCATCACCGGCATCGAGCGATACACAACCCAGCTGACTACGTAGTATATATGGCAATATTTATGGCCATCGTCATCTATGGCCATATCCTTGCACGTGTAAGGGTTTAGCCCAACCACACCCGCGCATTCCGGAACATCCGCATCCACGGACTATCTTCCTGCCAGTCGGCAGGGTGCCAGCTGTTGCTCACGGTGCGGAACACGCGCTCAGGGTGAGGCATCATGATAGTGACGCGGCCGTCTGTGGTGGTCAGCGCGGTAATACCGTTAGCGGAACCGTTCGGGTTATTTGGATACTGCTCCGTGACTTGGCCATAGTTATCCACAAAGCGCAGCGCGATAGTACCGCTTTGCTCGGCAGCAGCCAGTGCAGCGGCCGAGGCAAACTCCGCATGTCCTTCACCGTGCGATACTGCAATCGGCATCTGCGATCCGGCCATGCCAGCAAATAACAGCGATGGACTGGACTGCACTTGCACCAGGCTAAAACGCGCTTCAAAACGTTCTGATTTGTTGCGGACAAATCGTGGCCATAACTCGGCACCTGGGATAATCGATTTTAGATTCGATACCATTTGGCAACCGTTACATACGCCGAGCGTAAAGGTACTGTCCCGCTCAAAGAAGCGCGCAAACTCATCTCGCGCTTGGGCGTTAAACAAAATCGATTTCGCCCAGCCCTCACCGGCACCTAACACATCACCATAGGAGAAACCGCCACAAGCCACCAAACCATGAAAGTCAGCCAAGCTGCGACGGCCAGCCAAAATATCACTCATGTGAACATCCACCGCACTAAAGCCGGCGCGGGTAAAGGCTGCCGCCATTTCAACATGCGAGTTCACACCTTGCTCACGCAAAATGGCAATGCGGGGTTTCACGCCCTTCATGATATAGGGCGCAGCCACGTCTTGCTGAATATCAAAACTCAGTTTGACGTTTAAGCCCGGATCCTGCTGATCAAACTTGGCATCAAATTCTTGCTTAGCACACACTGGATTATCGCGACGCGCTTGCATCTGATAGGTGGTTTCGGCCCAAATGGTCCGTAACCGCGTCCGACTATCGTGCAACAGCACCTCGTTGCCGCGACGAATGATCAGATCATCAGAAGCGGTCACCTCACCCAGCACATGGCTGCAATGCGCTAAATTCGCATCGGCTAATACCTGTTGTACCGCAGCTAAATCGTCGCTACGCACTTGGATCACCGCACCCAACTCTTCGTTAAACAGCGCGGCAAAGGCATCGGCACCCAAGGCGCTGATATCTACATTCACGCCGGCTTTACCGGCAAACGCCATTTCCGCAAGCGTGACCATCAAACCACCGTCGGAGCGGTCATGGTATGCCAGCAGCTTTTGCTGTGCCGTTAATGTTTGGATAGCCGTAAAGAACTGGCTTAATAACTCTGGTGATGCTAAATCAGGCGTCACTTGCCCCAATTGTTTATAGACTTGCGCCACACAGGACGCGCCTAAGCGCTGTTCGCCTTGGCCAAGATCAATCAGCAGTAAATGGGTTTGGCCTTGGTCGGTGTGCAGCTGTGGAGTAACCGTTTTACGCACATCTTCCACACGCGCAAAGGCGGTAATCACCAGTGACATTGGCGCGGTGACAGTCTTCTCTTCACCTTGTTGCTGCCACTTGGTTTTCATCGACATCGAGTCTTTGCCCACCGGAATGGTGATCCCAAGCGCAGGGCATAACTCTTCACCAATGGCTTTTACCGCGGCATATAAACCTGCATCCTCCCCAGGGTGGCCGGCGGCGGCCATCCAGTTGGCGGACAATTTAATTCGCTTTAAATCGCCAATATCGGTAGCGGCAATATTGGTGATGGCTTCGGCCACCGCTAAGCGCGCCGACGCGGCGAAGTCTAATAAAGCAACAGGCGTGCGCTCCCCCATCGCCATGGCTTCACCATGATAACTATCTAAGGATGCGGTGGTGACAGCACAGTTTGCTACCGGCACTTGCCACGGGCCAACCATTTGATCGCGCGCCACCATACCGGTCACCGAACGGTCACCGATGCTAATTAAGAAGGTTTTTTCTGCAATCGTCGGTAAGCGCAGCAGACGCTCCGTCGCATCGACTAAGGTCACACCGCTAAAATCTAGCGGCTGGCCAGCGGCCGTTGCGCTTTTCACATCTCTATGCATTTTGGGGGCCTTGCCCAATAACACCGACAAGGGTAAATCGATGGGTGTATTGCCAAAATGGGTATCTGACAGTGTGAGGTGCTGCTCTGCGGTGGCTTCGCCGACCACGGCAAAAGGCGCGCGCTCACGGCGACAAATTTGTTCAAATACCGGCATTTTGTCCGCCGGAATCGCCATCACATAACGCTCTTGCGACTCATTACACCAAATCTCCAAGGGTGACATGCCCGGCTCATCATTCGGCACATTGCGCAGTTCAAAGCGGCCACCAACACCACCATCATTCACCAGCTCTGGGAATGCGTTGGATAATCCCCCCGCGCCAACATCGTGGATAAAGACGATGGGGTTATCTGCGCCTAATTGCCAACAGCGGTCAATCACTTCCTGACAACGCCGTTCAATCTCTGGGTTTTCCCGTTGTACCGACGCAAAATCCAAATCTTCGGCGGATTGACCAGACGCCATCGACGAGGCGGCACCGCCACCCAGACCGATATTCATCGCCGGGCCACCCAGCACGACTAATTTGGCACCGACCGGTAACTCACCTTTTTGCACATGCTCAGCACGGATATTACCCAACCCACCAGCAATCATAATGGGCTTATGATAACCACGAACCTCAGTGCCATTATGACTTGGCACCTGCTCTTCATAAGTACGGAAATAGCCTAAAATATTGGGCCGACCAAATTCATTATTAAACGCCGCGCCGCCCAATGGGCCTTCGGTCATGATATCCAGAGCAGACACGATCCGATCTGGTTTGCCAAAATCACTCTCCCATGGCTGTTCAAAGCCTGGGATACGTAAATTCGACACCGAAAAACCAACCAAACCGGCTTTGGGTTTGGAGCCTACCCCGGTTGCGCCCTCGTCACGAATTTCGCCACCTGACCCCGTCGCCGCCCCCGGGAATGGTGAAATCGCCGTCGGGTGGTTATGCGTTTCCACTTTCATCAGGACATGAATATCTTCGTGGTGGAATTGGTATTCTTGCGTTGCAGCATCTGGGAAGAAGCGGCCCGCTTTGGAGCCTTCCATCACGGCGGCATTGTCTTTGTAAGCTGACAACACAAAGTCTGGTGTTTTTTCGTAGGTATTTTTAATCATCTTAAACAATGACTTTGGCTGAGCAACGCCATCAATCGTCCAATCGGCATTAAAGATCTTGTGCCGACAATGCTCAGAGTTCGCTTGCGCAAACATATACAGCTCAATGTCATTTGGATTACGGCCTAAAGCAGTGAAATTTTCGAATAAGTAATCGATTTCATCATCAGCCAACGCTAGGCCCATCCGCTGATTGGCCTCAGTAAGCGCCGTTTTGCCACCGCCAAGCAGATCGACACTGGCCAGCGGCGCCGGCTCACTGCGATGAAATAAGGCACGGGCGTCGGCCAGTTCAGCGAAAACCACTTCCATCATGCGATCATGCAATAAGGCTTTCAATTGCTGCTCTACTGCTGGCGTTAACGGTGCGGATACGGTGACATAGTACGCCACACCGCGCTCAATACGACGAATGCTTTGTAAACCACAATTGTGGGCAATATCGGTTGCTTTGGAAGACCAAGGCGAGATAGTCCCTGGACGTGGGGTCACCAAAAACAACTGACCAGTCGGAAGGTGACTGGTCAGTGAGGGTCCATAAGTGAGCAGTTGGTCCAGCGTTTGACGCTGTGCGGCCGTTAACTCGGCGCTGGTATCGGCGAAGTGCATGTACTCAGCATAAATATCAGTCACCGGTAAACCGGCGGCGGTGAATTGAGTCATGAACTTTTGAACTCTGAACTCGGACAGTGCGGCTGCACCACGCAGGATCAACATATGCAAATTTCCCGTGGGTTGAACAAGAATGGAACCTTAAGACGGTTCAACATTATAGAGAAAAAGCGCGGCCAGCGATACGACGAAAAACTGACGAAACGATGCTTTTTTGGTATAAATGCGTTTAGTAAAACAACAATGGTTGGGTTTAATGAAGATTCAGGGGCTGTTACTTGCCGCCATACTGCTACTTACCGCTTGTGCACCCGCACCGGAACCTCTGCATTTACATGAGGTTTATCAAAGAGATAGCATAAGAGTCGGTATATTAAATGGCCCGACCAGTTATTATGTTGGCGCGGACGGCCCTACCGGTTATGAATACGAATTAGCGGTCGCCTTTGCGGAAAAACTCGGTGTCAAATTAGAACTGGTACCAAGTTTTCAGATGGAAGAGCTGCTGATTAAATTAAAAAACGGTCAAGTCGATGTGATTGCCGGTGGTTCGACCGTGGCGGAAAGTTTGCGCCAACAGTATCGCCTCGCCCCCGCATACTTACAAAGTGATGAGGTTTTGGTTTACCAGCAAAGCCGAACGAAACCACATTCACTGAGCGATGTGAGCCTGCCGATTGTGGCTCTCAAAGGTTCAAGTCAAGCCGAAACACTGCTCACCTTAAAAACACAATACCCCAATCTCAATGTTGAGTTAACCGATGAATTCGATGCCGCTGAACTCTTGCAGCAGGTGGCCGACGGTAAAATTAACTATACCGTCGCCGACTCGCATGTTCTGGCCATCAATCAGCGTTTTTACCCTACACTTGGGGTCGCGGCGGTGCTGAAAAAACAACAACCGGTGGCGTGGCTGATGGCGCGCGATCAGGATGATTCTCTCTACAGCGTCCTGATCGAGTTTTTCGGCCGTAGTTATCAGGCTGCGGATTTGCTGACCTTAGAGGACAAATATTTTGGTCATGTACGGCGGTTTAACTATGCCGATACGCTTGCGTTTATTGAAGCTATTGATAAAACGCTACCACGTTACAAGCCGTTATTTGAAAAATATGCCGGCGATATTGATTGGCGGTTAATTGCGGCTATTGCGTATCAGGAATCAAAGTGGGATCCCAAAGCGCGGAGCCCACAAGGTGTATTGGGCATGATGATGTTAACAGTACCAACGGCGAACTTGATGAAAGTCAGTAGCCGGGTTGATGCCGCACAAAGTATTCGTGGCGGCAGTCAATTTCTTAGCTTGCTGCTTAGTAAAGTGCCCGAACGCGTACCTATGCCAGATCGACTTTGGTTTGCCATGGCAAGCTACAATATTGGACCAAGCCATGTACAGAGCGCCCGCAAACTTACCGAAAAAGATGGCGCAGATCCAGATAAATGGGCTGAGGTAAAACTACGACTACCACTATTGCGCCAGCGTAAATACTATAGCCAAACCCGCACCGGTTATGTCCGCGGCGATATGGCGGTGTATTACGTCGAAAATATCCGTCGCTACTACGATACCCTGTTGTGGGTGGATGAGAAAAAACAAGCAGAACAGCGGTTGGCAGCGGATAAGATAAACGCCACCGGTCCTGCGAAGGTTGCCGAAAAACCACAAAACGCCAATGCCAACAACACGCAGAAGTAAACATTTGGATTAGTGCGCAGCCTTGCGAGCACACCCCGTCACCACATCTGCTGGTTTTATAATATGGCGTCGGGTTAAAGCTGCAAACACGGGTCATGTCATACATCTTTGTTCTTACCGCAACATGCGCCAAACCGCCTGTTTTTTAAGATATGCGCAAGCAATAAGCCGCCAGATGGCTTGAGTTATTCGCAGGCGGCGCTTATAGTGCCGCCATTGGAGGATAAAAGATGTTACGTCGCAAGAAACCCAAAATGCTAAAAAAACGCAAACTGATGGATGTTGGCGCTAGCCGTCGGCGCGTGAAGCGCAGTATGGCGATTTTAAAACTCCACCGCCGCCGGCACAGTTTTCAAAACAGTGAGCTAAGTAGCGATACCACACCGACGATTTAAGCGTTGTCGATCCACTGCCTCGTATCCATACGACATCAACCTTGTTCATATCGCAGGCGCTCTCCCTTCGGATAGCTGTTCACGTACCGTTGATATTTAGCATCAGCTATGACCTGTGCCTTGACGCGTGCCCACCACGGCAGTGACATGAAAAACATCACCATCCGCGGCATCAATAACCATCGCCAGCACGCACATAAGATGAGCTAAGCTTTTTTCTCCCAGCGCTGGTGTTTATGTTCACACGTGCTCAATCGTCGACGTTTTCTGTGGCAACCTTGCCCACATAATGGCTAGACGTGGACGGCAAGGCCTGTTCAAGCGGCGCCGCCGTCGATAACTGTTTTGCCACTTGCTGACGCGCTTTATGCTCGGCACGGCGTCGTTTAAAAAATGCAGATAACTGGTGGGCACAACTCTCGGCCAAGACCCCCGAAGTCACCTCCAGCTGGTGATTCAACCCAGGATGCTGCACTATATTGAGTAGCGAGCCCGCACTGCCAGTTTTGGCATCCGCTGCGCCATACACCAAACGCTTGATTCGACTGTGCACCAACAATCCTGCACACATAGGGCAAGGCTCCAACGTGACATACAGTGTGGTATCGACGAGTCGATAGTTTTGCACCTGTTGCCCTGCCATACGGATGGCTATCATCTCGGCATGCGCAGATGGATCGTGGCATTGGATCGACTGATTCCAGCCTTCGCCAATGATGCAATTGTCTTTGACCAACACGGCACCTACCGGAATTTCGCCATCGGCTTCCGCTCTGGCCGCCAGTTGCTGCGCATAACGCATCCAATATTCATCATCCATCAACCCAAAGCCTCCTGGGTTATGTTTACTAGTGGGAAAACATGCCGACAATGCCGACAATGCCGACAAGGCGCTATACCAGATCGCACGCCATGGCGCCGACGACACATTCATGGTCAAGTCACAGCAAGCATGGCAGCTGTTGCTCGACCGCCCATCTATCGCCTAACATCAATGTGGTAAGTGTAACCATATTGCTAGTGGATCTCACCAATTGTTGGCAAAATTGACCATGCTGAAAAATGAATAATTTTGTAAGCTTATGTTTTAAAGATGATTTTTATATTGGCATTGATTATGCTGAGCTAGCTCGTGCTTTGCACCAACCTTTAACCACCAGTTTTTAAGTAAGGATAAACTCATGGATGTTTTCTCTATCCCTGCCATTGCCATCATTGGCGGTTTAAGCTACGCAGCGTATGAACTACATATGAAACACAAATATAAGCTCAGCCTTTTGGCCAATAAACACACCCCAGAACAGGTTGCTGATATGGCGCGTGATATTGCTGAATTAAAACAACGCGTCGCAACACTGGAAGCTATCGTGACCGACAAGTCCTATGATTTGAAGCAACAAATCAATCGACTGTAAATAAGCGCATGCGGCCATCGCTTGTCTATCGGCGGCATTGCACGGTAGCGCTCTGCCATGACCAGGCGGTCTGGCCGCCGTATCATGCAATAGCGTCAACATAGGATACCAATGAGGTTGAACCAACCTCAGGACGCACCAAATGGCTCCGTCGACAACACGATCAAGCCCTCACGCTGCAGTTCCAGTACGATGGGTAACAGATCCAGCAGTGACGCTGTCAGTTTTTGGGCGATTTCCAGCAAGGTGAACTGGCCATCGGCTAGCGATAACAATTGCAATAACAAATTCAGTACATAACGCCCATCTTTACTGCCATCACGTGAAAGCTGATTGGTCATGGGGCCATTGGTGGTTGGATATAACCCCCGCTTGCCCAGTTGTGGCTCACCACCTGCCACAGTGCTGCGCACATAACAGTCATGCAATTCAAATAGTTGCCAGAACTGGCATAAACGCTGCGCCGATTCTTCAACCTGCGTTATCGACATAAATGCTTTCGTATCCAGACTGTTGTGATAGCCCGCATAATCACCATAGACGGTTCGCGCCGCTTGCAACATGGGCCAATTGATGTGTGGCGAACAAAACTGCCGCTCATCCGAACCACTGCAGGGCGTAAAATCACGAACCGAAAAGTCGTCACTATCTAGCATGGCCAAGTGTCGGGCAAATTGGTCGATCACGCTAGGCTGCCCTATCCAATCGCGACGAGACATTTTTAATGACAATCTCTGCTTTGGTCCGCCCAGACAGGTCAGCACCATACCCGCCACTAAATGTGGCGCTAAATCCTGACCTGCGGTGGCCAAATAGGTAATAGAACCAATGGTTTCTGGGATCAGTAAGAATTGATAGCTGTAGCGGCGCTGCGGTAATGCCGCCAACAAATGATATAACTGGACCAGCGCCAAAGGGCCGGATAACTCATTATTGGCAAGGCTAGGATGGCACAGATAGCTGGTTAATAAGATCGTTTCCCGAGACTCGCCCGCTAAAAAGGCCGTGGCATAGTTCAGTGCTCCGGGACGGATCTCGGTATCGATGTGCACTTTATAACGTCCAGGCTCTAATGCTTGGCGCTGTTCGTGGCTTAAACACAGCCCCCAGCGGCGCTGATAATAACTGGTGACATAAGGAATGGCGCTGGGCAATTCTGGAATGGAATATAAATGCGGCTGCAGCTCATCCAAACTTAACTCCCCGCTAAAAGGAGCCGAAAAATTTAGCACATGCAAATTACTGGCGGCGGTATCTAAAATCACAGTGCCATCGGGCGCCGTTAAGGTGGCGCGGTGTAACTGCCATTCGGGGGGAACTTCCCAGTCAAAGACCTTGCTCCCCGACGGCACCGCGTGGATCTGCAGCGGCATCACGTGCTGCAACAAGTGCATACTTTGCCGAATGCCTTCACCTGTGATGGAGCGGCAAATGGGAAACAGCTGGTCAAATAACGCGTTTAAATCCAACATGACGGATGCTTTCCTTATTCAAGTGGGGGTATCGAGGGCGTATAAAGTGCCCAAGGCACGCTGCTGCCGGATAACATCAGCTGTAAAATCAAACATCTGCTGAGCAAACGCCCAGCGCACCCCTGAGCCAACCCGAGGCCGAAAGCCATGATACAACCCGGCCTGCCACAATAGCTCGCCAGCGGGGTTTACGCGTGTGATCACACCTTTGGCTAAATCACGCACATATATCTGATAGGTTTTTTGTGTGCATTGTCCTTGTGCATCGGTGTAAGCCCCGGAAAATGCTTTGAAATAGCGATAATCCACCTGCAGCATTTCCTCCACATGGTGGTAATACGTCATGCACTGCTGATCATCCAAATCCAGCGCGGCAATTTTACCGCCCAGCGCAGTAACCATGCCAAACGGCGAATCGGCGGCATAGGCACTGTAATTATTCACCTGAGCAAAGTCGGCCGCTTTGGCGCCTATCACAGCAAATGAATAAATCGGATGCCCAGTCCGCACCGCTGCAGGATGCATGCGGGCGGCCTCGGTTAATGCCCCCATATGCGACTGTGTATGGCGGATATCAAAAGCCACGCCGTTGGCAAAATCAAAATTGAACAGCGGCATCACCAAAGTACCTTGCGGCCCAAGCGTTAACAGTAAACTTTGCAAAATATCTTGCGCGCTAATGGGCAGTTGTTGCCGCTGAAACTCCACCAAGGTGCGCATGATATTGCTATGCAATAGCACCAAATCGCCCGCAGCAAGACCGGAGTTTTGCCAACGTTGCTGTAACAGCGCAATAGCGTTCAGACGTGCTGAACTCATGGCCTCGGCGTTCATCACCTCGGTGTGCGCTGTGTGGAGATGCGTTGTGTGGAGATGTGTTGTAAGAAGGTGCTTTGTGTGGAGGCTCATCGTATCGGCACTCATAGTTTACGCCTTGTGATGTCACAATGTACCATCGTTCTGCGTCTGCGCTTTATCATGGCGAATATCCTTAATTGGTGTTACCTAGCTCCTGCATCGCAAATCAAATCTCACTCAATCACAGAGTTGTTCTGCGGCAGCAATAACTTCGCGAAGAATGAGCAAAACCTATGCCAACACCAATACCTGTGAAGTTGTACACGGCGCACCAAAACAAAACGACGTCCGAAGACGTCGTTTCACAAGATGCGCGCTACCTCAGCCAGCTTTTAGACTTAGCACAGGTCATGCGCTGGCAAAGGCCATGCGATGGCAAAGATGATGCTTATTCCCACTCAATCGTTGCCGGTGGTTTACCAGACACATCATACACCACTCGGCTGATACCATTGATTTCATTGATGATACGATTTGACACATGCCCAAGCAGTTCGTAGGGTAAATGTGCCCAATGCGCCGTCATAAAATCAATCGTTTGTACGGCGCGCAGTGATACGACCCAATCGTATTTACGACCGTCGCCCATCACACCCACCGATTTGACCGGTAAAAACACCACAAACGCCTGGCTGACTTTGTCATACCAATCGGCTTTACGCAGCTCTTCAATAAAAATCGCATCAGCGCGACGTAGAATATCGCAATATTCTTTTTTCACTTCACCCAGCACACGCACACCCAGACCAGGGCCTGGGAATGGGTGACGATACAGCATGTCATAAGGTAAACCTAAGGCCAAGCCGACCTTGCGCACCTCATCTTTGAACAACTCGCGCAATGGCTCGACCAAGCCCATTTTCATGTCCGCCGGTAATCCACCGACGTTATGGTGCGATTTGATCACATGGGCTTTGCCTGTTTTGGACGCCGCTGATTCGATCACATCAGGATAAATGGTGCCTTGCGCTAACCAGCGCGCATTTTGTAATTTTTTCGCTTCTTCATCGAAGACGTCGACAAACACCCGGCCGATAATCTTACGTTTAGCTTCAGGATCCGCCTCTCCAGCCAGCGCATCCAAGAAGCGTTGCTCGGCATTGACGTGCACAATGTTAAGGCCAAAATGATCACCAAACATTTCCATCACTTGCTGGCCTTCGTTTAACCGCAACAAACCGTTGTCGACAAACACACAGGTCAATTTTTTACCGATGGCTCGGTGTAACAACATCGCCACCACCGAGGAGTCAACGCCACCGGATAAACCTAAAATGACTTCATCATCACCAACTTGCTGTTTAATCGCGCTGATAGCGTTATCGATGATCGACGCGGGTGTCCAGAGTTTTTCACAACCACAGATATCCACAACAAACTGCTCGAGCATCCGCAGCCCTTGCCGAGTGTGCGTTACTTCAGGATGGAACTGCACGCCATAAAATTGACGCGCTTCATCGGCCATCGCCGCATGTGGACAAGTTGGCGTTTTGGCGGTGGTAACAAAGCCTGGCGGGATGTCTACCACTTTATCGCCATGGCTCATCCATACATCCAGCAAACCACGGCCTTGGGCATCAATATGATCTTCAATGCCTTTAAATAAGGCATCAGGGCTGACCAATTCTACTTGGGCATAACCAAATTCACGGTGCAACGAACTCTCGACCCGGCCCCCGAGCTGCTGCGCCATGGTTTGCATGCCATAACAGACGCCAAGTACCGGCACATTGGCGGTAAATACATAATCGGGCGCACGCGGTGACCCCGCTTCCGTCACGCTCTCAGGGCCGCCAGATAAAATAATACCGGTTGGGTTAAATTCGGCAATTTGCTCTGCCGTCACATCCCAGGCCCATAATTCACAATAAACGCCGATTTCACGAACACGACGGGCAATGAGTTGAGTGTATTGCGAACCAAAATCGAGGATCAAAATACGGTGAAAATGGATATTTTTGCTCATATCTACCTTATAACCGAACGTTGTATAACAGAATCTGTGGCTAAGCTTAGCCGTTTGCTATCGCGCTGCGGCAACAACGCCGCCAAAAAACAGCGCCGGCAATGCCGGCGCTGTTGGTGTTAACCTACTCGATAGTTAGGCGCTTCTTTGGTGATTTGCACGTCATGCACGTGCGACTCGCCCATACCGGCGGCCGTCACTTTGACGAATACCGGTTTCGTGCGCAGCTCTTCAATGGTGGCACAGCCGGTTAAGCCCATCGCCGAGCGCAGACCGCCCATCTGTTGATGGATGATATTTTCGATCGGGCCTTTGTAAGCGACGCGGCCTTCAATACCTTCTGGTACCAGCTTCTCGGCGTTGTTGCTGCCTTGGAAATAACGATCAGATGAGCCGTTACGCTGCGCCATGGCACCCAACGACCCCATACCACGATAGGATTTGTAATAACGACCTTGGTATAACTCAACCTCACCTGGCGCCTCTTCGGTGCCAGCGAACATTGAGCCCACCATCACGCAATGCGCTCCGGCGACCAGCGCTTTGGAAATATCACCCGAGAAGCGGATCCCGCCATCGGCGATGATGCATACATCTAATGCCTTCACTGCCGCGGCCGCGTCGGCAATCGCCGTAATCTGTGGCACACCACAACCGGTGACAATACGCGTAGTACAGATAGAACCAGGACCAATACCAACTTTGACAGCGTTGGCACCGGCTTCAGCTAACGCCAGCGCACCTTCCGCGGTGGCCACATTACCGGCCACAATTTGCAACTGCGGGAACTGCGCGCGAGTTTGCTTAACGCGGTCAATGACGCCTTGTGAATGGCCGTGCGAGGTATCGATCAATAAAATATCCACCCCAGCTTCAACCAAGGCGGCAATCCGCTCATCCGTACCAGGCCCGACACCGACGGCAGCCCCCACGCGCAGCCGACCAAATTCGTCTTTACAGGCATTGGGCTTAGAGGCAGCTTTGTAATAATCACGAACCGTGATGAGACCTTTTAGCTTGAACGCATCATCAACCACCAGAACTTTCTCGATACGGTGTTTGTGCATCAGCGTTAAGGCATCGCTACGTGGAGCATTTTCATTGACGGTGACAAGACGTTCGCGCGGTGTCATCACCGACGCAATGCTAGCCAGTGGATTGGATTCAACGTTTAAATCGCGGCCGGTAACAATACCCACCAAATTCTGCTCGGCATCCACCACTGGGAAGCCCGAAAAACCGTGCTGCTGCGCCAGCGCTTGCACATCACGGATGCTTTGCTCTGGGCGAACCGTAACCGGATCCGACACCACACCGCTTTCGTATTTTTTCACTTTGCGAACATTGGCGGCTTGCTCTTCGATGGTCATGTTTTTATGAATAAAACCTAAACCACCTTCTTGCGCCAAAGCAATGGCAAGACGTGCTTCAGTGACAGTATCCATCGAGGCCGAAACCATCGGGATATTCAAACTGATAGTGCTGGTAAGTTTGGTCCGCAGGTCTGCGGTGTGAGGTAACACGGTTGAGTGTGCCGGTACTAACAACACATCATCGAAGGTTAAGGCTTCTTTCACGATCCTGAGCATTGCAACAATCTCGCTGTTTGTTGAACTTAATTAAAAGTCGGGGAATGTTGCGGCGCTATTTTAGCCGCATTCCGGCAGGCAAACAACGCATTTTTTGCATTGTTTGTATCTCGCTGCCTGGCAAAAGTATGCAACCTGTTGGCGTCAGTGCCATGACAGGCGGTAAAACAAGGCGCCGCATCATGTTTTAACCGCGATAAAAACTGACGCACTACTAGCGACACCAAGCAAAATCATGGCAAGATCGCTGCAAAGCACCTGGAGATCCGACCGTGTCAGCAGCCGATATTTACACCGTTTCGCGGTTAAACTCTGAAGTTCGTTTAACCCTTGAATTGCAATTTCGTCAATTATGGTTGGTCGGTGAGATCTCGAATTTCACGGCCGCCAGCTCCGGCCATTGGTATTTTTCACTCAAAGATCAAGCCGCTCAAGTCAAAGTTGCCATGTTTAAAATGGCCAATCGTAACGCCGGCTTTACCCCACGAAACGGCCAACAAGTGTTGATCCGCGCTCGGATCAGTGTGTATGAACCGCGTGGGGAATATCAATTATTAGCGGATTTTATCGAAGCCTCGGGTGATGGCTTGCTGCGGCAACACTACGAACAGCGCAAAGCTCAGTTTATGGCGGAGGGCTTGTTTGATGCGAGCAGAAAACAAGCGCTGCCACGTCAGATCCGTCGTGTGGGCATTATCACCTCGCCGACCGGAGCTGCTGTGCGCGATATCATCACGGTGTGTGCCCGCCGGGCGCCGCATTTAGAACTTATTGTGTATCCATCGTTAGTGCAAGGTGATATGGCGGCGGCTGATCTCTGCGCCGCTTTACAATTGGCGTATCGTCGACGTGAATGTGATGTGCTGATTATCGGTCGTGGCGGTGGCTCTTTAGAGGATTTATGGTGTTTTAACGATGAAGCGCTGATCCGGTTGCTGGCGCAGCGCCCTATGCCCGTCATCAGTGCCGTGGGGCATGAAGTCGATTTTACCCTCTGTGATTTTGTAGCGGATATTCGTGCAGCTACGCCCTCGGCGGCAGCTGAATTAGTCAGCCCAGATCAACAAGAACAGCGCGAACAATTAAAGCAACTGCAACAGCGGTTATTGCTCAGTATGCAACGACACACGCAAGGCTTGCGTCGCCAGTTGCAACAACACTTACAACGATTACATCAGCAACATCCTCAGCGTCGATTAGAACAGCAGCAACAGCGACTGGATGAAATCCAACATCGATTACAGCAAGCCATGCTTCGTCGTTTACAGCAGCTTCAGCGACAATTGCATTGGCAATATGATGCACTGCAAAGCCGCTCGCCGCAGCGACGATTACAGCAACAACAGCACCAACTTGCTTTTGTTCAGCAACGCTTAGTCAGCGCTATCACGCGGCAGTTGCAACAACGACGGCAACAATGGCAACTGCAGAGCCAGCAACTGCATAATTTCAGTCCGCTCGCCACCCTCGACCGTGGTTACAGCCTGGTGTTTGATGTAAAAGGACAGCTGGTTAAACAAGCCAGCGATGTCACCGCAGGTGAAGACATCCAGATCAAACTTAGCCAAGGCCAACTCAGTGCCAAGGTGATAAGCACCACATCCAAGGCATGAACCGCAGAATTAATCGCAACATTACGCTAGTTTCTGCAGTATCAGACACGCAAAAAAAAAGCTCTGAGTGACATCTCAGAGCTTTTTGGACAACAGCAAGGTTCGCATGCGCTAAGCGTTAATCTTTCGGGTTATGGCCGGCTTTTTTCTTGTTCGCCAAATTGGCGCGCGCTTGCAATAATCGATCGCGCTTATAGCGCTGATTGGGCGTCAAATTCTCACGCCGCTCGGCAAATGGGTTGGAACCGCCACGGAATTCGACCCGTACTGGTGTTCCCATCATTTGTAACGACTTGCGGAAATAGTTCATCAAGTAACGTTTATATGAGTCAGGTAAATCGGTGACCTGATTGCCATGGATCACTATCAAAGGTGGGTTGTAACCACCGGCATGGGCATATTTCAGTTTGACGCGACGACCATTGACCAGTGGCGGTTGGTGATCTTCTTGCGCCATATTCATTAAGCGGGTTAACAGCGCAGTGCTGACACGACGTGTGGCCGAGTCAAAGGCTTCCTCGACCGATTCAAACAAATGACCGACACCCGAGCCATGCAACGCCGAAATAAAATGCAGACGGGCAAAGTCGATAAAGCCAAGTCGACGATCGAGCTCGCGTTTAACTTCATCTTTAATGCTATCGTCGAGACCATCCCACTTATTGACCGCGATCACCAGCGAGCGCCCAGCATTGAGCACAAAACCTAAAATACTTAAATCTTGGTCCGAAATCCCCTGCCGCGCATCCAACACCAAAATCACCACGTTGGCATCTTCGATCGCTTGCAGCGTTTTGACGACCGAGAATTTTTCCACCACATCGTCAATTCGACCACGACGCCGCACACCTGCCGTGTCAATCAGCGTGTATTCACGCTCATTACGCTGCATTGGGATATAAATCGCATCGCGTGTTGTCCCTGGCATATCGTAGACAATAACGCGATCCTCGCCCAAAATGCGGTTCGTTAAGGTCGATTTCCCCACATTGGGACGCCCTACGATGGCTAACTTGATGTGCTGATCCTTACTGGCGGCGGTGTCTTCACCGTCTTCCGGTTCCAAATCATCCTCGAAAACCTCGCCGGCATTTTCCGCATCGATCCGCGCTTGTTGCCGCTCCGACAACAAAGGATACAGCGCCTGCTGTAACAGCACCGTCACGCCACGACCATGCGCAGCGGCAATCGGATAAACTTCACCGAGCCCCAACGAATAAAAATCGGCACAGGCAGTATCGCTATCTAAACCATCGGTTTTATTCGCCACCAAAAATACCGTTTTTTGGCAACGACGAATATGCTGGGCAATCGCATCATCGGCCACGGTCGCACCTGCGCGCGCGTCCACCAGAAACAATACGATATCGGCTTCATCAATGGCTTTCAGTGACTGCTCAGCCATCTCAAGCTCAATACCTTCTTCACTGCCGTCAATACCACCGGTATCAACCACAATAAAATCTAAGCCTTCGTAGCTGGCAGAACCATACTTACGGTCGCGAGTCAGCCCCGGAAAGTCAGCGACCAACGCATCACGACTGCGGGTTAAACGGTTAAATAAGGTTGATTTTCCCACATTTGGGCGACCAACCAGGGCAACTACCGGCAACATGTTTTTACCTCAATCATCAAAATTTAGCACGGCACCAACAAAAAAGGCCTGGAGACCAGGCCTTATTCTGTCTCAGTGTCATGCAGACTTATTCAGTCACATTTAACATGGTTAACTCACCGTTACGGCTTTGCAGTAACAGATAGTCAGAGTTGGTGACTGCTTCGGTATAAAAACCTGAACTGTCGAATTCTTCACGGGCCAAATAAGTGCCTTTCACTTTATCAAACCAGTGCAGGTTCCCTTCGACATCACCCACTACTACATAATTTTTGTAGACCGCAGGACCTGTCACCATAAAACGGTGCAATACAGGCTGCGACCACAACTCGGTACCACTTCGGGTTTCCAGAGCGTACATTTTGCCAACCGAATCAACAACGTACAAAGTATCGCCATCTAAGGTCATATCACGATAACTGGCAAACTCACGCTTCCAAATGGTACGACCGGTGCGTAAATCAAGCGCGACCAGCTCACCGTTATAGGCAATAGCGTAAATGATACCATTTTGCACAATCGGTGTCGCATCAACGTCGATAATTCGTGCGAGATCAGTCGCGCCTTTGGCCACTGCAATCGGCTCTTCCCAAGCAGGGACCCCCTTATCAGCGACCAGCACCCCGATTTTACCGTTGCCAGTACCAAACAAGATACCTCCGCCTGCAGCGACAGGTTTGCTGATACCACGCAGCGTCAGGATCGAGTTTTCACTCTCGTGCATCCAGCGCTGCTCACCGGTGTCGGGTTGCAATGCAAACAAACGACCGGCACCGGTATTCACCAGTATATAACCTTCACCAGCCACAGGCGCGGCTAACACCTCACCCTGAACTTTTACTGTCCAAATCAGGGCACCCGTGGCCGGATCGAGCGCATAGACGTCACCATTTTCAGTGCCTACGAGGACCTTGTCGTAGCCAAAACCAACGCCACCCGACACTATCGCATTGCGCTCATTCCACCAATGACTCAAGCCACCAAACAAGGGGGCATCGTTGCCATCACGCAAGTCGATTTGCCAAAGCTCATCGCCAGAAGCCGCATCATATGCGGCGACAATACCGGCACGACTGGCGGCGAACACTTTGTCGCCCACCAGCATCGGGCTGAGCTGCGAATCGAAATGTTCGATACCAGCGCCTACACTTTGGCTCCACACTTCAGTGGAATGCACTTTATTTTCTATTTCAGGTAATACTGGCTCATCATCTTTGGATGAACAGCCAGCCAACACTAAGGCAGAACAAAGTAGCCAACACCAGTGTCGGTTGTTTCGAATTAACTTCACATCAACCTCTTAGCCTGCCACATGGGCAAGTTCATTCAGTTTTACCTGTAATAATGGATTGTTGGCATCACCAGCTGCGGTCTTGGCCGCGGTGTATGCTGACTTCGCCTTCACTGCATCACCAGAACGTAACCAGATATCACCACGCAATTCTTCGAGTTGCGCGGTAAAGGCGGCTGGCAGTTTTGCCTCTAAGGTTTTGATCGCTTGAGGATACTGACCGAGTTCACTTTGTACCCGAGCTAACCGCAAAGTTGCCACGGCAAAAATTTCTGGATACTTGCTGGCAGACACGCTCGATAAAACGCTGGTTAATTGCTTTTCTGCAACGGCTAAATCACCGGCCAAGGCCGCTTCTTTGGCACTCAACAGGGCCGCCATGACCGCATAGTTACTACCCGGATTGGCTTCGATAAACTTTTGGGTTTCAACCAACCACGCTTTTTTGTCACCTTTTTCGTCACCCAGTTGTTCGACCAACTGCGTATACTGTGACGACTGTGTGCCCAAGGTGGTCAGCTGCTTGTCTTGATAAAAGCGGAAGGCATATAAACCAGCCAGACCAATGGCAATACCGGCGATGATCGAAGTGCCATGCTGTTGCCAAAATCGCTTAATCGCTTCGACTTGTTGTTCTTCGTTGCTATAAATTTCCATTATTCACTCCAAGACAGCGTTTGCAACATCGCTGCCAACTCACTGAGTTTAACTTGTTGTTGTGGTTGTTCTTTGCGTAACCATTTCAGCACGACTTCACCAGCTTCGAGTTCACTCTCACCCAGCAGAATACCTAAACTGGCACCAGATTTATCTGCACGCTTTAGTTGTTTTTTCAAATTACCGCCGCCGCAATGTAGCATAATCCGCCGCTCAGGTAAGGCGGTTCGTAGGCTTTCGGCAACAGAAATCATGGCAAGTTCCGCCGCCTCACCCAATGGCATCAGATAAATATCGGCAGCGGCAGGTAACGAAGGGGCTAGTTCTAAACTTTGTAGCAATAAAACCAGACGCTCCATCCCTAGGGCAAAGCCAACGGCGGGCGTCGCTTTACCACCGAGTTGCTCGACTAAACCATCATAACGGCCACCCGCACAAACCGTGCCTTGCGCGCCCAGACTGCTGGTCACCCATTCAAAAACGGTCCGATTATAGTAATCGAGGCCGCGAACTAACCGCGGGTTGACGGTAAATTCGATACCTGCCGCCGTTAAACGCGCTTTTAGATTGGCAAAATGCAATTGTGACTCATCATCTAAATGATCGAGTAACTGCGGCGCTTTGGCTAACATCTCGGCCATGGCCGGATTTTTACTATCCAGCACCCGCAGGGGGTTGCTGTACAAACGACGCAGGCTATCTTCATCCAGCAATGCTTTATGTGTTTCAAGATACTGCACCAATACATCACGGTAGGCGGCGCGAGCTGCATTCGAGCCCAGTGAATTCAGCTCTAAACGCACGTAGGGTGTTAAACCTAATTGTTGCCATAAACGTGCGGTTAAGATTATTACTTCTGCATCAATATCAGGGCCTTGCATACCAAAGGCTTCTAAACCGAATTGATGGAACTGGCGGTAACGGCCTTTTTGTGGCCGTTCGTGGCGGAACATAGGCCCCATGTACCACAACCGCTGCTCTTGGTTGTATAGCAAGCCGTGTTGATTACCGGCGCGAACACAAACGGCTGTACCTTCGGGTCGCAACGTCAAGCTGTCGCCATTACGATCCGTAAAGGTGTACATTTCTTTTTCAACAATATCCGTTACTTCACCAATAGAGCGTTTAAACAGATCGGTCATTTCCACAATAGGGAAACGGATCTCATCATAGCCATACTGTGCAACAGTACGACGCAGGATCTGCTCCACATACTGCCACGTTGGTGTATCTTGCGGCAGGCAATCGTTCATGCCGCGGATCGCTTGAATATCTTTAGACACAGGAATTCCTAAAAAAAGCCAGCATTACACCAGCATTAATCAACTTGTTTGATGGCAATTTGCTGCGCGCGCTGCGCTAAATAATGCCGTACTTGTTGCTCGAGCTGTTCGGCGACATGGTTGTTATCGATGCGTAACTTTTGCCGCTCGCCATTGACATAAAAACCACTGAGTCGATTGGCGCCAGCCACACCTAAATCAGAAACTAATGCCTCGCCAGGACCATTGACCACACAACCAATGACCGAAACCGTTAACGGTTCAACCACATCTTCCAGTCGTTGCTCCAATTCATTCATGGTTTTAATCACATCAAATTCTTGCCGCGAGCAGCTGGGGCAGGCAATAAAATTGATGCCACGTGAGCGAATACGAAGTGATTTTAAAATATCAAAGCCAACTTTGACTTCTTCCACCGGATCCGCTGCCAGCGAAATCCGCAGTGTATCGCCAATCCCTTCTGCCAATAACATGCCTAACCCAATGGCGGATTTGACGGCACCGGCTCTTGCGCCACCGGCTTCAGTAATTCCCAAATGTAGCGGCTGTTCGATTTGTTTGGCCAGTAAACGATAGGCACCAACCGCTAAAAACACATCCGATGCTTTCACACTGACTTTAAAATCAGGAAAATTTAACCGATCTAAGATTTCTACATGCCGCAGGGCTGACTCCACCAAAGCTTCTGGCGTTGGCTCACCGTACTTTTCCTGTAAATCTGCTTCCAGCGACCCCCCATTCACACCAATCCGAATCGGAATATTACGATCGCGAGCAGCATCAACCACAGCACGGATACGATCTTCGCGGCCGATATTACCAGGGTTAATGCGCAAGCAATCCGCGCCATATTCAGCGACCTTCAATGCAATGCGATAGTCAAAATGGATATCAGCCACCAGCGGAATCGGTGATTGTGCTTTGATAAGCTTAAATGCCTCTGCCGATTCCATGGTTGGCACAGAAACTCGGACGATGTCGGCGCCAGCATTGGCAATTTGTTGAATTTGCGCCAACGTGGCCGCAACATCCGTTGTTTTGGTATTGGTCATCGATTGCACGGCAATAGGCGCATCGCCCCCCACCGGAACCGAACCAACAAAAATCTGCCGTGATTTACGGCGAATAATAGGGCTTTCAGTAAACATCTTATTCTGTCCCCGTTAACGTTAGACGGGCCACTCGGCCTTTACTAAAACCAGATAAATCATAGGCTTTATTATTGACAGTTAGGGTTGTTGCCGCAGCATTGCCAATTTTCAAATTCAAAGGCCCCGTCCCTGACAACTGCAGCTGTTGCCCCGCTTTTTGCATGCCGTACGCCATACGTTGCTGTTTGGCATCATATATTTCAAGCCAACAATCGTCGGTAAAGCTAAGTGTTAAACTTACAGCCTTTGTTGCCGACATCTGCGGCTCTTCATCGCTGGCCGAGGCATGATTGACCATAGGCGCGGAATTTTCGCGTTCACCAACGGCGGCAGATGGCGCTGCGGTATTGCCAGTTTCCTGCTCCGCGTTGGTCGCTGCTACCGTGGTGGCGACGTCTGTGCTTGCTGCGACAGCGGCGTCGGTAGCATGGGTGGCATTGTTATGGCTGGCGGCACTGCTCGCGCTGGTCGCAGGGTTTGTCACTGGATTCAGCGTAGTGGCGCTGGGAGCTGACGCACTGTTGGTTGAGGTATTGTTGGTTGATGAATCAGTCGTTGAGGTATTAGCCATTGATGTATGAATGGTTGTAGCACTCGGAGTGACTGTTCCGCTCGCGTTGGCAACCGTTTGTGCTGTTTGTGCTGTTTGTGCTGTGCTGGCCATGTCAGCATCCGACGGCACAGCCGCAGTTTGACCTGTCGATGAAACGCTTGCGGTTGCAGTCTCAGCGACGCTCAATTCACTGGTTAAACCAAATGGCTTGGAGTCCAGCAAATGGGTTTGCCAAAACGAAACTAAAAAGAGACCAATAAGCAACACGCCAAGAAAATAACTAGCCCACATAAAACGACGCTCAGCCGCTACGCGGCTGGTTCGATTCGAAAAGCTATGCATGGCTTGTTCATGTTGCCGCATGAAAGCCGCCTGCAATTCAAAGGCTTGCAGTAACTCTCGTTCGGGCAACTTTAAATAACGCGCATATGCACGTAAATAACCACGAATAAAGGTTGGGTTGACGCCCAGGAGATCCCAGCGCTCAGCTTCAATATGCTCAATGACGGTTGCCTTTAGATTTAAAGACGTTGCAACGTTTTGAACACTAAGTCCTTTTTGCTCTCGTGTTTGCCGAAGGACATCGCCAATGCCTTCAGCCGAGGTATCTGTGGTTGTTGTCATGGTGATATCGTTTTTGAATCCTGCAAATAAATCGTTTGTCCAGGCGTTAAGGCCTGATCCGGTTGAAGCTGGTTCCATTCCACAATTTGTTCAGCTTTCAGCTGGAATTTATAGGCAATACTGAAAATACTATCGCCAACTTGAACTTGGTAAGTCGTCGGCGGCGTGGTGACATTTGCCGCCTTACCTAACAGCAACCGCTGTCCTTCCACGATAAAACTGGCATTGTCCAATTTGTTTAATGCTTGCAACTCAGATACCGTTAAACGATGACGAGTGGCAATGCTGTAGAGCGTATCGCCCGCTTTAACAATGTGCACATTTGCATCTGCAGTGCTCGCCGCTGGCGTCACAACCGCCGCATTATTCACAGCCGTAGATGTCGTAGAGCTAAGGTTCAACGCAGTTTGTGTCCCAGTAGATGCGTTCGGCGCAGTGCTATTGCTTTGGGATATTGCATCGTCTTGCGTTGATACTGATGGTCTGACTGAGGATCTAGCTGAGCTCGCCACTGGTGCTATGGTCGTTTCGGTCGCTGCGCCATTTTTCACCGAGGCACTGTTGACCGAAGTATTGTTCACCGCAGTATTGTTCACCGCAGTATTGTTCACTGAGGTCAGGCTATTGGTATCTGTCGGTAATGGCTCGGGTTTATCAATGGCCGCCACCACTTCAGAATCAGGCGTTGCGCCAGCATCGAAGCTGTTTTGCTCAAGCACAGGGCTTGCTACGCTGTTGCTAGACATGTCCATTGGCGGCGCGACGGATGTCGTGACCTCAGCCACTGACTCAGCGACCGGCGCACTGCTTAGTTCATTACTGCTTAGTTCATTGGCTTGGCTCAGTTCATTGACCTGAGCTGTGTCGTTGGCCTCAGCTGTGGGTAACGGTTCAGGCTTGCTCAGTGGTGTGGCAGCAATACTGCTTGATGTCGCGGCATTTGGCGACTTACGTTTGACAATTTTTAGCTTAGGTGCAGCGGAGGCTGATGCCGCTTCGACGATCGAGGGTTTACTGGAGCCGATAAGAATCTTTTTATAGCGCTGTTTTAAAATTTCAGGCGAGCTTTGTTTAAAATCACGTTGCAGAACCATGGCGGCTTGCGGTGTCTTTTGATACACCGTCAGGATAAAGTTTTCCATCTCGCGCATGGTATTGTCATCACCCATTTGATACGCGATCAGGTAGCGCAACAGACTGGATTCTACAGCCACTTGACCTAGGTTTTGCAAACGATCACTTAAACGGCGTGCCATGTTTAAATCACCAACGGCATATTCAAGCTCTGCCATTCGATACACTGCAGGTGCACGATTGCTGCCATGCTGAATCGCCAGCTGTAAATAGCTACGATAAGCATCAAAATCGTCTTGCGCTAACTTACACAACGCTAAATTTTCATAGCTTTCCGAAACTCGGATATAACCGGGGCGTTTTACCGCCGCTAACAGTAATTTTTCCGCTTGTTCATACTTGCCACGCTGACACAACAAAGAACCGTAATTGTTGTAAGTGTCAGCATTATCACTGTCGGCAGACAAAGCATCACGGTAGGCATCTTCTGCATCGCTAAATTCACCAACCCGCTGATAATAATACGCTAAGGCATTGTATACTTCAGGGGATTTCGGGTCTAACGACTTGGCTTTTTCCAAGTTAAACAGGGCCTGAACATTATCGCCACGTTCGAGATAATTTAAACCAAGCACCATCCGAGTGCGGGCAGCTTCCACATTATTCGCTTCCCGCATGGCCACGCGGTCATCTTCGACCACCGTGGATTGTGAAACACAACCGCCCAACGTGCCAAGTAACACACTGATGATCAACGCACTGCTTTTCATTATCTCTTACCAGCCCTGGATTATCAGACTATTTTTACTGAAATTGCCTCACCTTTCATCTGTTTTTTTACCAGACGTTTAGTGCGGTCTATGACATCTCCAACCAATTGACCACAGGCAGCATCAATATCATCCCCTCGCGTTTTACGCACCATAACGGTGTAACCATGTTCTTGCAACACTTTGTTAAATCGATCAATCCGCGAATTGCTTGAACGCTTATATGGCGACCCAGGGTATGGGTTAAAGGGTATTAAATTAATTTTTGATGGCGTATTTCGTAATGCATGAGCCAGTTCATGGGCTTGCTCCATGCTGTCATTAATGCCTTCGAGCATCACATACTCGACGGTGACCTTATCGTTGGCACGAGAATCCGTCACATAACGAGTGGCTGCAGCTAAAAACTCTTCCATCGGATATTTTTTGTTGACCGGAACCAGTTCATCACGCAGCGTATTATTCGGCGCATGTAATGAAATCGCCAGCGCTACATCAATACGTTCTTTTAAAATATCCAGTGCCGGCACCACACCTGAGGTACTTACAGTCACGCGACGCTTTGACAGACCAAAACCAAAATCTTCTAACATCAACTCTAAGGCAGGTACGACGTTATTAAGATTCAGTAATGGCTCACCCATGCCCATCATCACGACATTGGTCACAGGCTTTTCGCCAGTATCACCATAACTACCAATGATTTGACTGACGCGCCATACTTGACCAATGATTTCTGCCACTGTCAAATTACGGTTAAAGCCTTGCTGAGCCGTGGAGCAGAATGAGCAATCTAATGCACAACCAACTTGTGATGAAACACACAAGGTGCGCCGGTCTTTTTCAGGGATCCACACGGTCTCCACTTCCTGACCGCCTTTGAGACCCATCACAAACTTAATAGTACCATCGGCGCTATCCTGTCGAGTCACAACTTCAGGTGCCTCAATCACACAAAGCCGCTTTAACTTTTCTCGCAGGTCTTTGTTGATATTTGACATTTTGTCAAAGTCATCAATACAGAAGTGATAAATCCACTTCATGATTTGATCCGCACGAAAGGCCTTTTCTCCGATGGATACAAAAAACTCTTTCATCTGCGGGCGCGTTAACTCTAACAGATTCACTTTGTTTTCTTCAGTCGTCATCGTCAGGTCCTCAGGTCACAAATCCGCTCGACATATAGCAAGGCAGTACAGCTGCACCTACTCAAAAATAACGTCCCTACATGGGATGACGTGGCTAAAAGCCACACTCAGTTACTGCGGTTTGCATCATTATGCATGGCTATGGCCATCGCAATAACAAATGAGACAAATCGCAGCGACTCAGGTTCAATTAAATATAGATTGCAGCTGATGCATCAAGATCACGCTTTCATTTCATGCTCGTGCGTTAGACACAATGACAACGACAATCGCAAACACAACGAAAAGGGGGCAAAGCCCCCTTTATGCGCGACCTATCGACAGCTTAGCTGACAATAGGTAACACTCTACTTAGCGTGTACGTGCACACAGCTCAGCATCAGTGAAGAAAAATGCAATTTCACGAGCCGCAGACGCTGCAGCATCTGAACCGTGCACAGCGTTTTCGTCGATGCTGGCCGCGTAGTCAGCACGTAAAGTACCGGCAGCAGCATCTTTCGGGTTGGTTGCACCCATGATCTCACGGTTTTTACGAACAGCGTCTTCACCTTCTAACACTTGAACCATCACTGGGCCAGATGTCATGAAAGATACTAACGCATTGAAAAATGGACGCTCTTTGTGTTCAGCGTAGAAACCTTCTGCTTGTTCACGGCTTAAGTGCAACATTTTTGCCGCAACAATGCGTAAACCGGCTGATTCAAAACGGTGGTAAATTGCACCAATCAGGTTCTTGGCAACTGCATCTGGTTTTACGATAGAAAAGGTACGCTCTAAGGCCATTTGGAACTCCTAGCTCATTTATTAAAATTAAAGGCCGCGAATTATACGCCATTTCATAAAAAATGCCTAACATAGCATGGCAAATAGCTCGAATTTTATAAAAACGCTAGGTTCGGTTCGTTGGAGAATTTATCAACACGCTGACGAGCATGCCCTACACAAACCATCATACCGATACCAGCTCAAAAGCGACATGACCAAGAATTTCATGCCAACGACATAGCCCTTCTTGGCGTGAAAAGAGACCTAGATCAGGCATGGCAATAGGTAAAAAAAGAAACGGGAGCAAAGCTCCCGTTCATCACTCAGAGTAACATCATCCGCGACTATTTCAGCACAGTGACCACTTTCACCGTACCATCGACTGCAGCGGCATCAATATAACCAATGGCTGATATATCAGACGCCACTTTAGCTTTCACATCCGCATCACTGGCAAGCTCAGCAGGTGGCGTACCTTTACCGGTGAACACCAATTTTGACCAGAATGCTTTTAATTGCGAGCTGTTTTTGTTCAGTGCTTTTTCACTAAATACAGCATGCGAAGGCGAATTGTCTGGCAAGTTAAAAGGTGTCGCCGCTTTACCGTCAGCAAATGTCTTGCTCTTGCCCAAATATAACTTACTTACATCATCCAAACTAACAGCGCTACTGTTGGCCGGATTCACAATGACGGCGACATCAGCAAAAGCCGTGCTAGCACTAAACGCCAGCACCAATGAGAGTGATTTGACTAGATTCATGCCAATCTCCACAAAAAATCGATTTGATGACCGACTCACTTTTTGAGCAGGTCAGTTGCAACGGATGCCTTGGGTCAGATACCACAAGTGAAGTAAAACACCAACAATGCATCCTTAGCCACCGTTTAATTAAAATACAACATCCACACCAACCGCGATGTTACTTGGCGTCAGATTGTCGGTGTTATCGTCCGAACTACTGTACTGAACTTTAAACGCGGCGGATGGATGGAAATCGTAACGCAAACCAACGTTCACGGTTTTATGGTCCCATTCTTGTGAATCAACCACACCCGCGATTACGGTTCTTACCGGCAAATTCGCAGGTAAGCCTGAATAAATGAAGGTTTTGGCTTTATCATCATCAATTTCGTAGGACACATAAGGTGTTACAGCACCGAAACGATAGCCTAAAGAGGCATAAAACGATTTTTGATCGCCGTAAAATGAATCGTCTACCGTAACCTTGGTAAATTCGGTCACTGCCACCCAGTTATTACGGTCAAAACTCAGGCCAGCGCCAAAAAAAGTACCATTTTCTTCATTAAAATCAATCGCTCGTGCAACACTGCCTAAACCGGCTTGATTTAAACCAGTTAATAACGGTGTTAATGCATCAGAGGTTACGCTAACCTTACCATTCAAATAAGCCAGCCGGAGTGTGAGCCAATCCTGCCCCACTTCCCAGGTAATACCTTTGATTTCATTGATTTGGGTGGGTGACAACACGCCAGCAACGCGATATTGCCCATCATAGGCACCAAAAACCAGCTGAAGGGTTGAATTGAGCTCGCCAATCGAACCGTTATGGTACGCCGAAACGCCCTCGATGGTATCAAACCCCAATGAATACACGCTTTGTGGGGTACGAAGCCAGTCGTAGGCATAACCTACATCGCGGAAATCAGAATATTTGTAAAACGGCGTGCGTAAACGTCCGGCATTAAACCGCCAGTCTTCGGTGGCTTGATAAGTAATAAATGCCCATTCGAAGTTGGCGTTGTAGTCATTATTACCACGCGCCATCACTTGCGCGGTGACCGATAATTTATCCCCCAAGTCCGATTGGAACTGAACAGCGAATAAACTTTCGTTATTGAAACTAATTTCGTCGGTATAACCATCCTTAACATCATCAGAACCCAATGCAGTCCCTGCTTTGACGGAGGCAAATCCATTAATTGAAACATCGGCTACCGCATTTAAAGACAATGTTCCACATGCTAGCGCTACTGCCAACCATGTTTTTTTCATCGAAGCATCTCCAGCTTTAAAAATTATAAAAAGCGTAGACCATAAGCATGACTTCTGCATGTCTATGTCGTATAAGGTTTTTTGAACCTAAAACGGAATCTAGACCTTAAAAAACTAATTTACAATATTCAAATGGATGAAATTCAACTAAATGATTGAAAACAAATCAAAAAACACAAATTCATTACAACCCATAAACCTCTTTTTTCGCCATACACAGCAAAAGCTGCGTACAAAGAAAATTACAAACTGAATATTCAGTATAAAACGCGCGATTTAAACGCAGATATAAACGATAGAAGCATCCACAACGGACTTCACGTGATGTCATTTTATCGCTAGCAACGACGTGGTTGATGATAAATCATTGGCATGGACAATGGGTGTAGCTTGGCATATCAGGCGTTTGGTAAGCGATCTCGGTTTTATGCTAAATCGCCTTGGTTGTATGATGAAAGCTAATCCTTCGCATGCTGTTCGGGGAAAAAGTGAGTCTACAGGGGGTAAACTAGCGCCTGCCCAAGCAGGCGCTATACATGACGATCGCTTTGCTACTGAGCAAGATTAGAACTTAAACAGCACTTTGACGTTTGGCGTCACATCTTTGGCGTCGATATAGGCAATCGCATTCGGATTGCTACTGACATATTCCAACGCGGCCGCGCTGTTATCCACGACTTTGGGCGCACTACTTTTCCCCGTAAACACTAACTTGGACCACATGGCTTCTATCTGGTGTGTTTGCCGGCTTAAAAAACCGGTATCAAAACTTTCTCGAATAGAACTATCAATGTTAAATGTCACGGGTGATGTTGGCTTACCATCTGGGAATTGCGCTAATTTCCCCATAAAAATTTTTTTCACATCATCTTCACTGATGCTGGCACCGTTTTCAGCATGCACAATCACTGCAATTTCCGCATGAACACTAGCACTTAGTATAAACAGTCCCAGCGCGAAGGTTTTATTGAATAACGTCATCGCAACCTCCGCTAGAAAATAAAGTCAATCGACACTGTGGAGACAAAAATACTACGCCCAAGTGCAGATATCGGTAGACCATCACGGCGAATGAAACCATTACCGTCGTTATCCATGCCCATATGTTCTAGAGGCCGCACTTTATCGATCTGGAATTTCAGCGCCATACCTTTGTAAAAATCATAACGAACACCTGCACTTAAGGTATTTTGCCGGTTACTGATGTTGGTAATGTAATAACGATCAATCGTTTTAAAACCAGCATCAATCACCGCCTCATCAAGTCCGGTTTTGTACCATGCGGGGACATCAAAATAGCGGGTTTCATTCAGAGTTTTGCTGTAGGAATAACTGACATAGGGCATGATTTTGCCGAATCGATAGCCCATGATGTTATAAGCAGCCATACCGTTGGATAAAATTGAATCGGTTTGGCGGTGCATGATTTCAAATTGATTAAATAACAAACCATTATCATAGACCACAGCTAAGTTTGCCAAATCAAACGGCTTTTTGTCGCGGCGAACAAAATCCATGATGCTATTAAAATTCGGGATCAGCTGCGCACAGGTCGTACCCGGTTGCGCAAAGGCGCAGGTTGCATCAGCTGGTGACAAGGTCAAACCGACCCCGTCTTGCCCGACAATCATTCGAACCCCTGTCGGTTGAACCACACCGTTTCGATCTCGATTAGAGTGCTTCGCATCCATATAACCTAACCGTAAGGTCCATGATTCATATTCAACCGAGCCAGTAAGTCCGGCCATGTGATGAAATTTGATATCGCCACCATTGGGGAATGGCAAGGTGTATTGACCAGCATAGAACTGCAGTTGATAAGTGAAATCTTCATAAAAATTGCGGTACACGATATCGGCACCATCGATGTTATTAATCGTGGCCTGACTGTACATATCTATGGGTGGGCGTACCCACGCATTTGAATAATTGACGTTGCGGTAATCGGAAGCAAAAAACACCGGTGATATAAAACGACCAGCACGAATGGTATAGTTTGGGTTTAATTTATGGCTGACATATGCCCAATCTAACTGTGGTTCGTAATTGTTACGATGATTACGCCGTGATAGCAGTTGCACCACGGCTTTGGTTCGGCCAGAAAATGCATATTGCCCTTGTAAACCTAGCACTGAATCATTATCAAGACGCCAATTTTTAGCGGCTCCATCTGGTAGGCGATTGTTTTGAATAAATTCAATATCACGGTTGTTCGTTTTGACTGCGCTGAGTGTCCCAAAGCCTGAATAGCTAAAATTGTCTAACCAACTATCCGCATGACTGGCACTTGTCCATAACAAACTGGCACAGGCCATAAAACAGGCAGACAACCGATAGGTATGGCGCAGCCGACGTTTTATCGTTCGACTTACTGACGCACGTTCGTTCACCATTCTCCGTCGAACCTTTGGCACATTTAGATGATTCATAGCAATTCCTCAGACTAAGTCAGCACTACAGCGCGTTTTTATCACGATGGGGAGCGCAGGTTGTTGCATCAACGACGCCATCATCAACGGCGACTTTGATGGTCGATGTGAAGCGCATGTCGTCACTCCCCCCCCAAAAAAAAATAACAGGCCAACAAACATTATTTTGCATGCTATACATGGCGACTGTGTGCGGCCAAACCTTGGTGAGTGGAGCAAGCTCGACAGCGATGGACTACAACGCAGTTTTCCATCGAGCCATAAAACCTGTGTTCAGTTTTAGCGTAGACAAGGATGGCTAAAAAACCAGTTCATTCAGCGGTTTCGAAAAAAGTTCCAGAAGGATGAAAAAAAATATCCCCGATTTAGCGATGCGAGATCAGTAACTTAGCTAAAAATTATCTTAATGCACTAACTACATAAATTTGTCACAACATCGCAGAATAGCTCTTCAGCATGCAATGCATCACCGCCGGTTCATCAACTGAACACCATCACGCGCTCAGAACAAAACTAACTAGAGCTCACTTAGGGCTAGGAACAAGGCTAGCTGGCTGAACATACATGCTTGGTATGATGTTATTGAAGGAACAGGTCTAAACGGGCAATTCCAATCGATAAGCGTAATTCAGGAAGGCAACGCTAACATGCAGATAGAACAAAGAAGTGATATTGCGGATCAAACTTGCCAGCCCCAAGGTGATGCCGCAAGCAACGCCTGCGGCAAGAACACATCAAGGCTGGTATGGATTAATGGCCTTCACTGACCATATTGACGGTATATTTAGGGATCTCAACCACTAAGTCTTCATCGGCCACACAGGCCTGACAACCCAAGCGCGATTCAGGCTCCAAGCCCCAGGCTTTGTCGAGCATATCATCTTCCAGCTCGTCACTTGGCGAAATGCTATAGAAGCCTTCGCGGATCACCACATGGCAGGTGGTACAAGCACAGGATTTTTCGCAGGCATGTTCGATGGCTATGCCATTGCGAAGTGCGACATCCAATACGGTTTCACCGCTATCTGCCTGTAATACTGCACCCTGCGGACATAATTCGGCGTGGGGTAAAAAAACAATTTTTGGCATATCAAACCTCGTTGACACTCTGTCCCTGCAACGCTCGTCGAATCGACTGATCCATACGCCGTGCCGCAAAAGCATCCGTTAAATGATTGGTTTTTTCAATGGCAGCTTTGATGGCCGCGGTATCTTCGCCTTGGCTTAACTGCTGTAATTCGGCGAGCGCCGTTTCAATCAATACCCGCTCATCCGCAGCCAACAAGTGAGCATCAACCGCTAAAGCTGCGCTGACGGCTTGCCACACGCGATCCGCCTCGACTTGCTGCTCTCGCAATAAACGCAATTGCATATCATGACGGGCAAACTGCATAGAGCTTTTGATCATGTCGGTAATTTGATCATCACTCAAGCCATACGATGGTTTCACTTGAATGCTGGCATTGACCCCAGTGGATTTCTCTTCCGCTGTCACACTCAACAAGCCATCCGCATCCACTTGGAAAGTCACACGAATGTGCGCACCACCCGCCGGCATTGGCGGGATCCCAGTTAAATTAAAACGCGCTAGAGAGCGACAATCATCAACCAGTTCACGCTCACCTTGCAGGACATGGATTGCCATGGCGGTCTGACCATCTTTAAAGGTGGTAAATTCCTGTGCGCGCGCCACTGGGATCACCGTATTGCGTGGAATCACTTTCTCCACCAAGCCACCCATGGTTTCTAAACCAAGTGACAGCGGAATCACATCCAGTAATAACGTATCCTGACCCGATTTATTGCCCACCAACACATTGGCTTGAATAGCGGCACCAATGGCAACTACACGATCCGGATCTATGCTAGTCAGTGGGGTACATTCAAAGTAATCGGCGACAGCCGCCCGTACCGAAGGGACACGCGTCGAACCACCAACCATCACCACTTGGGCGACGGCATCTGTATCAATACCAGCATCACGCAAGGTACTTTTACAAGCACGGATGGTTTTACGCACCAGTGGTTGGATCAACTGCTCAAATTGGGCGCGCGTAAGCTCTAGCGTGATATCGCTATCTGGCAACGTCACTGTGACCTGTTCACGATCGCTTAATTGCTCTTTGATAGCACGCGCCAGCGCTTTGTATTGCTGGATTTGCACCGGCGTGAGTTGTGTTTGCTGCTGTTGTTGACAAAACCAGTCAATTAATAGCTGATCAAAATCATCACCACCGAGCGCAGAATCGCCACCGGTCGCTAATACTTCAAACACACCACGCTGTAAGCGCAAAATAGAAATATCGAAAGTACCGCCACCTAAATCATACACGGCGACCACACCTTCCTGACCAGAATCAAGGCCATATGCCAGTGCCGCTGCCGTCGGTTCGTTTAACAACCGCAGCACATTCAGCCCTGCTAAACGCGCCGCAGCTTTGGTGGCTTGCCGCTGTGCATCATCAAAATAGGCAGGCACCGTAATCACCACGCCCGTCAACTCGCCGCCTAAGGTTTGACTGGCTGTATTCGCCAATGTCGCCAAAATCTCGGCTGAAATTTCTACCGGGTTTTTTGGCCCTTGCGCGGTAGCCACCGCAACTAAGCCCTGATGGTCAACCAATTGGTACGGAAGCTGATGCGCGTGCGCTTGGCATTCAGCAAAACCGCGTCCCATCAAGCGCTTCACTGAGCTAATGGTATTGGCTGCATCCAAGATGGCAGCCTCTTGCGCTGGTTTTCCAACAATGACAGCGTCCGGGGTGTAACGCACCACCGACGGCACCATATGCTCACCCGCGCTGTTGGCCAAGGTTTTCGCCTCACCACTACGCACTGTTGCCACCAATGAGTTGGTGGTGCCTAAATCGATCCCGGCGGCCAATTTATGTTGGTGCGGGGCGGCACTTTGGCCGGGTTCTGCAATCTGTAATAACGCCATCGCTGCTTCAATCGTGTAGTTGTTGTTCGGTAAACTCGAGCTCTTGCTCAAGCTTGAAGAAGAATTTTAGCTTACGGACGATATCCGCAGCTTGTAGATCGGCATCGGCTTGATGGGATCCCAGCAACGCGGACAGTTGCTGCAATAATCCACGTCGGCAGTGTTTCAGTTCTTGTTCTAAATCCGCCACGGCCGCGGCAGGATCGGCGGCATGCGGAATATCGGCTAATTGCTCGCGCAATTCCATTTGTTGCATCAAAAACGCGTTATCGGTAAAACTGCGTTGTTCCTGACTCATTTTGAGCCCACGCAGCGCCAGTAAATGCTCAGCCCGCAATAACGGCTGTTTTAGGCTGTGATAAGCGTCATTGATGGTGGCGGCTTGTTGCACCGCCAACATTCGATCACGTTCAGAACTTGCGGCAAAATTGTCGGGATGAAACTGCTTTTGCAATTCCAGATAACGGGTGCCAAGCTCGGTCAGATCGACATCGAACTGGGCCGGTAACTGAAACAGCTGAAAATAATTCATACCTCGGTGTCCACGTTAGACAGTGAAACTCTCACCACAACCACATTCGCCATTGACGTTGGGGTTGTTAAACTGGAACCCTTCGTTTAGCCCTTCTTTGACAAAATCAAGCTGAGTGCCATCGATGTAAACCAAGCTCTTACCATCAACGATCAATTTTAAATCATGATCATCAAACACTTGGTCATCATCATTGAGCTCGTCAACGAATTCCAGTACATAGGCAAGACCTGAACAGCCGGTGGTTTTAACACCAACCCGCAGGCCAATGCCTTTGCCCCGATTGGCTAAAAAACTGCGGACTCGCTCGGCGGCCGCATCTGTCATCGAAATAGCCATGTTAGTTAGATCCGTGCCGTTGTTTGTAATCTGCGATGGCCGCTTTGATTGCATCTTCTGCCAAGATCGAGCAGTGGATTTTCACCGGTGGTAAGGCTAATTCCTGCGCAATATCGGTATTTTTGATTTGCGCCGCTTCGTCCAAGCTTTTGCCCTTAACCCATTCCGTGACCAACGAACTGGATGCAATTGCACTGCCACAGCCATAGGTTTTAAATTTCGCATCTTCAATGATGCCCGCATCGTTGACCTTAATCTGTAATTTCATCACGTCACCACATGCTGGCGCACCGACCATACCCGTGGCAATGGTTGGATCATCTTTGGCAAACGAGCCGACGTTACGTGGATTTTCGTAGTGATCAATTACTTTATTGCTATATGCCATTTGAAATTACCTCTTGCTGCGCTTAGTGGGCGACCCAGGCCACGCTATTTAAATCCACGCCGTCTTTGTACATTTCCCAAAGCGGTGACATTTCACGTAATTTTGCGATCGCTTCATGGACGATAGCGATGGTGTGATCAATCTGCGCCTCGGTAGTAAACCGACCGATGCTAAAGCGGATCGAGCTATGCGCAAGTTCATCCGTTAAACCCAGCGCCCGAAGGACATACGATGGTTCTAAACTGGCTGAGGTACAGGCAGAACCTGATGACACCGCAATATCTTTGAGCGCCATAATCAACGACTCACCCTCAACATAGTTAAAACTGATGTTGGTGATACCTGGGACTCTTGCCGTAGGGTGGCCGTTCAAGAACACTTGCTCAATGTCTTTGATACCATCCCACAAGCGCTGACGCAGTTGAGCAAAACGTTGATTTTCTTCGTGCATTTCTTCTTTCGCAATGCGGAATGCTTCGCCCATACCCACGATTTGGTGGGTAGGTAATGTGCCGGAGCGCATGCCACGCTCGTGACCACCACCGTGTGTTTGTGCTTCTAAGCGGATCCGTGGTTTACGGCGCACGTAGAGCGCACCAATCCCTTTTGGACCATAAATTTTATGGGCAGAGAACGACATTAAATCGACCGGTAATTGCTGTAAGTCGATATCCACCTTGCCGGCAGCTTGTGCTGAGTCGACATGGAAAATAATGCCATTGGCACGGCACAACTGGCCGATAGCCGCAATGTCTTGCACTACGCCGATTTCGTTATTCACCATCATGATACTGATCACCACCGTATCAGGGCGAATGGCGGCCGTCAGTTTCGCCATATCGACTAAACCATCGGCTTCCACATCCAAGTAGGTGACGTCATAACCTTCACGTTCCAGCGCACGCATGGTGTCTAACACTGCTTTGTGTTCAGTACGCAAGGTGATGAGATGCTTGCCTTTTTTATGATAAAACTGCGCAGCGCCTTTAATCGCTAAGTTGTTAGATTCGGTGGCACCAGAGGTGAATACGATTTCACGCGGATCGGCATTAACCAAATCAGCAATCTGGCTACGGGCGATTTCCACCGCTTCTTCAGCTTGCCAGCCAAAGCGATGTGAACGCGACGCTGGATTACCGAACTGGCCGTCCATGGTCAGGTATTGCATCATTTTTTCAGCAACACGCGGATCTACGGGTGTTGTGGCGGCATAGTCTAAATAAATGGGTAACTTCATCATCGGCTCCGTCGTTTGCCTACAGCTGGCAGCTGACTTCAATTTCGGTTAAAGGATTCTTTAAATGACGACCATCTTGTCGCCGCGCGACTGTCTGTACTTCATGCTGGTTGACCAGCTCGCCCAAACTAATTTGGGTTAAAAAATCTTCAATGCGCGTGCTTAAATCACTCCACAAGGTGTGAGTCAAACATTTGGCGCCACCTTGGCAATCTGATTTACCTTGGCATTTCGTTGCATCCACCGACTCATCTACAGCGCTAATGACATCGGATACAGAAATAAGCTCAGCGGCCTTGCCGAGTTGGTAACCACCACCGGGTCCACGCACACTGCTGACTAACCCTTGCTTGCGCAGACGTGCAAACAACTGCTCCAAATACGACAGCGATATGCCCTGACGCTCTGAAATATCCGCCAGTGGCACAGGGCCAAGTTTGGCGTGCAACGCCACATCGAGCATGGCGGTAACTGCATATCGTCCTTTCGAGGTCAGTCGCATGGCAACTCCTATCAAGCAGGGGGTAGAAGATGCGCAAATTGTACATTTCCGACTGATTTAGTCAAGTATTAAATCCGACTAGATCAGTCAAGTATTATCACTGAGTACGCGCTATTTAGATGGTTGGGTCAAATTCATCCAAGGCTTTTTTTCGTGCCAAGGCCGCTTGCCGCTCTGCCTCGCGAAAGGCTTCGTCATCAATATTTAAATCAGGAACTTGCGAACAAACATTACCACCTAAACGATTGACGCTTTGGCAAAGCTCGGCCACTTTTTGATCCATACAATGCATATGATCCAACATACGCCCAATCGCATTGGCAACAGGATCTGGGTTATCACTCGACACCGCATAGGCATCAAAACCAAATTTTTTCGCCATTTGCTGGCGCTGTTCGGTTACGGCCGCATCTTGTTTCGCTACAATTCGCCCAGGGATACCGACCACAGTCGCGCCTGGCGGTACGTCTTTCACCACCACGGCATTAGAACCAATGCGGGCATTTTCGCCGACGTACAACGGCCCTAAGACTTTAGCCCCTGCCCCGATCACCACATGGTTACCCAAGGTCGGGTGACGTTTGCCAGGGTTCCAACTGGTACCACCGAGGGTGACGCCATGGTAGAGCGTCACATCATCACCAATCTCTGCGGTTTCACCAATCACCACTCCCATGCCGTGATCAATAAAAAAACGCCGGCCAATTTTCGCTCCAGGGTGAATTTCGACGCCGGTTAACCAACGCGCCACTGTACTTAAAAAGCGCGCGAGCCACTTCCAATTGCTGGTCCACAATTTATGGTTCAGTCGATGCCACCAAATAGCGTGCAGTCCGGGATAGTTGGTTAATACCTCAAAAAAGTTACGAGCCGCAGGGTCACGCTCGAACACACTTTTAATATCTTCTCGGATACCTGCAAACATGTAGTTTCGTCCTATCGTTGGCTGACAGAGTGACACTATGCGTTGTCATCACGTCATTCGGCCTTTTGTTATTGGGTGTTGTCGACTGAGCAAACGGCGAAATATCTAGCGACTTACTCAGCTACCTTGCTGCGACTGCGTATGAGCATCAGCGCCGTGCGCCGTATTATCTTGCTCGGCAACAGCCTCCTTGGCGTGGCGGCCATAGCGCTGCACCGAGGTCAAAATGCCGCGTAAGATGTTTAATTCAGCATCTTCCGGGCGAGCACGATTGAATAAACGCCGCAACTTGGTCATCACCACACCTGGGTGCTGTTTGATAATAAAGCCGGTTTCATCCAAGGTTTGTTGCAAATGCTGATAGAAATTTTCCATTTGCTGCGCCGTGGGATACAGCACATCGTCGGCCTCGGCCGCTTTGTGAGTCTGTGCCAACATCGCCATCCGCACTTCGTAGGTAATGACCTGCACCGCCATCGCTAAATTCAGCGAGCTATATTCCGGATTGGCGTCAATACACACATGATAATGACACTGTTGCAACTCTTCATTGGTTAAGCCGCTACGTTCCCGGCCAAACACTAATGCCACAGGTCCTTGCTGCGCTTCTTCCACTGCCTTCAAACCGCATTGGCGAGCATCCAGCATTGGCCACGATAAAGTACGAGAACGGGCGCTGGTGCCAACCACGAGCCGGCAGTCCGCAATGACCTCCGCCAAGGTATCGGCTATTGTTGCATTAGCCAGAATATCGGTGGCGCCTGCCGCCAGCGCATAGGCTTGACCATCCGGCAACTCTTTCGGCTCGACCAGACATAAATCAGTTAACCCCATGGTTTTCATGGCGCGCGCCACTGAGCCCATATTACCTGTATGTGATGTACCGACGAGCACAATACGAATTGGATAGGTCATTGGTTTACCTTGGAAATTGAAGGTGACTACCGGCTGCTTGCACTGAGCTAACAGCGAAAATGGCGGCAATTTTATCACAACCCGCCCAGCGATTGGCAACAGATTAAGCAGTCTGGCCATCTAAAAGTTAAAAATGGCATACCAGCGTTTAATCGCATCAGTTTTACGCCAAGCCGCACACATTATTGCAGCCAAGCGAACCGTGCTTTGTTACACTACAGCCGATTTTACCCAATAAGGATGATATGCATGAACGCTTTGTCGAAAGTGATGTTGTTATGTGGGGTGCTGGCCAGCAGTGCTGTGGTGAATGCCAGTGAAAATCCGCGTCAGGCGCTGGACGCTGCGGTGAAACACCCTGTCCGCTCTGAAGCCAATAAAGCGCGCGATCCACATCGCCGTCCGGTCGAAACATTAGATTTCTTTGGTGTGACGCCGAAAAGTGTGGTAGTTGAAGTCGCTCCTGGTGGTGGTTGGTATACCGAAATCTTAGCGCCACTGCTGCATGCCGAAGGCAAGTACTATGCCGCACACCATCCTGCCAATAGCAGTTCTGACTATGCCAAAAAGTCTCGGGCCGCCTTTACCGAAAAATTAGCCGGTCACCCTATTTACAGCAAAGTGACGGTGACTGAATTTGCCCCAGTTGCCGGACAACAAATTGCCCCAGCCGGTAGCGCCGATGTCGTACTCACATTCCGTAATTTACACAATTGGTACATGCAAAAAGGCGACGAGAGCCTACTGAATGCCTATAAGAGTTTTTATGCTGCCCTCAAACCTGGCGGCGTGTTGGGCGTGGTTGAACACCGTTTACCAGAGAGTAAAATCGGTACCGATTGGTCCAAAACAGGTTATATGCCACAAAGCTTAGCGATTAAACTCGCCAAAGAGGCCGGTTTTGTTCTAGAAGCGAGCAGCGAAATTAACGCCAACCCGCGCGATACGGCAGATCATCCAAATGGAGTCTGGTCGTTACCGCCGTCACTGGCCGGCAAAGACAAAGATAAAGAGAAGTTTTTAGCCATTGGTGAAAGTGATCGGATGACGCTGAAATTCCGCAAACCAGCCACCAAATAAACCTGATAAGCCGAGCTCCGTCTCGGCTTATTTTTTTGGACGAGTGCATTCAAGCGCGATGTATCGCGCTAAATTTTCAACAACCCTTTAAGTGCAACATGACGCTGCGTTGAACGTAGCCAACCATAAGTGGACCTATAGATGAAAGTTCTTGTAATCGGCGGCGGTGGCCGCGAACATGCCCTCGCTTGGAAAGCGGCAGCCTCACCTCTCGTGCAACAGGTTTTTGTCGCGCCAGGTAATGCCGGTACCGCGTTAGAACCTAGTTTGACCAATGTCGCTATTGCCGCAGATGATGTAAGCGCGTTGTTGGCATTTGCACAACAAGAAGCCATTGATTTGACGATCGTAGGTCCTGAAGCGCCACTGGCAAAAGGCGTCGTCAATCAATTTCGCGCCGCTGGCCTGAAGATCTTTGGCCCAACCCAAGCGGCAGCACAGTTAGAAAGTTCAAAAGCTTTTGCCAAAGACTTTTTAGCTCGACACCAGATCCCAACCGCCAGCTACGGCACCTTTACCGATAGCGCGAGTGCCAAAGCCTTCGTGGAAAAAATGGGCACTCCGATTGTCATCAAAGCCGATGGTTTAGCCGCTGGTAAAGGCGTGATTATTGCGCAGCAGCAAGCCGAGGCCTTTGCTGCCATTGACGATATGCTCGCCGGTAACAAATTTGGCAGTGCCGGTAGCCGCGTGGTCATCGAAGAGTTTCTGGTCGGTGAAGAAGCCTCGTTTATTGTGATGGTGGATGGCACCACGGCCTTAGCGTTTGCTTCATCGCAAGATCACAAAGCGCGGGATGATGCTGACCAAGGCCCCAATACCGGCGGCATGGGTGCTTACTCGCCAGCGCCTGTCGTCACACCCGCGGTGCATGATTGGGTGATGCAGCATGTCATTTATCCAACCGTGCGCGGTATGCAAGCGGAAGGTGAAACCTATACCGGATTTCTTTATGCCGGCCTCATGGTGGCACCGGATGGCAGCGCCAAGGTGTTAGAGTTTAACTGTCGGTTTGGCGATCCGGAGACGCAGCCTATTATGTTGCGGTTGCAATCGGATTTGGTTGAACTGTGTTTAGCGGCGGTTGAGGGCAAACTTGACACGCAGACCATTGAGTTTGACAAGCGTGCTGCCGTGGGCGTCGTCCTGGCTGCGGGTGGTTATCCTGATGACTATCGCAAAGGCGATGTCATTCATGGCCTCACAGAAGCGGCATTATTACCTGGGAAAGTGTTTCATGCAGGCACCCAGTTACAGCACAGTGCTACTGATACACCGGCGGTTGTGACCGCCGGTGGACGTGTTCTGTGCGCCACGGCCTTGGGGCAGACCGTGACGGAAGCACAAGCGGCCGCCTATCGCTTAGTCGATAGTATCTGCTGGGATGGCGTATTTTCTCGCCGCGACATTGGCTATCGCGCCATTGCCCGCGAGAAACAGAGCTAAAACCACAGCATTACACCTTGCAATGCACTATCACCGCAGGGATCTTCTACGGTGGTAGCGCATGCTGATGACGTTGGTGTGTGTCGCGCCCCCTTGTAATGTCCACCCGGCCTCGCCCACCATGTCTCGCCCCCCATGTCTCGTCCCACATGCGACCGCGCTGAGCGATTTGCTCACCATGGCTTACCCCTGGATGTATGTACTGTGCCTTGTTTGCGACCTCGTTGTTGGCACTGGTCGTAAGTCATTGGTATTGTGCCGATCTTGCTAGCAAGGTGGTGCGATAATCGCTACTCTAACACCACATCACTGTGATGCCGATGCGATCTTTATCGTTCGCGGCGCGCCTGTATGCAAAAGCTAGATCAAGCATGGCGATCGATGTCGACATCAACAACCGCATCATGTCTGGTCACAAAAGCCTGCCGCGCTCACCTCAGCCACCATGCTGTCGCTGATCAGCTGCTGAGTCTGGTGTGTATTTCTTGCATTCGATGAGAGATATTTATTTTCATATGTTTACGGCACGCTATCGCCGAGGTTTGCCGTAAATGTGCACTGTATATGCTGTTGTAAATAAGCTATGTTAGGAACAAAATTATGCGTATTTCTGTAACAAATCCCCAGCGTTCTCGCTGCGTCACACCGCTGCTACTGGCAGCATCGTGCCTAGCTCAGCCATGGCTTGCAGGCTCGGTCGCCGCTGCGACCTGCCCTACAGCAAGCCATCAAATCGCTGACATCCAAGGACAAACGGATATTAGCCCATTGCAGGGTAAAGTCGTGACGGTGCAGGCCTCGGTACAAGCGCTGCTATATACCGATAGCAAACAGCCACAGGTGTTACTGCAAGATGATTCCAATGCCGCCATTATGGTGATTGAAACGGATTTTGCCCGCATGGCGAAGGTTGGTCAGCGCTGGGCATTAACCGGGACAGTGCGAGAAATACACCAGCAAACCAGTCTCACCAACTTAAGCCAAAGCCAGCACTGTGGTGTAGGCCGGGTTTATCCGGCGACCACAGTGCAGTTACCGGTGACAGATCTGGCTCAGTGGGAACGCTACGAAGGGCTTTACCTAAAATTTAGCCAACCATTAATCGTTAACGATAGCCATGGGCTTGGTCGTTATGGTGAGCTCACGGTCGCGGACAAACGATTATGGGTCAGCACCGAAGTAGCCCAACCCGGCGATGAAGCTCGTGCGTTAGAAGCCCAACAACAAAAACATCAACTGGTGATCGATGATGGTATTTGGCGACAAAATGCCGAACCTATTCGTTTCCCAAGCTCAGGCCTCAGTGCCAATCATAGTATTCGCGTGGGCGATACCTTAACGCAGGTGGAAGGTTTTTGGGTTGAACAAAAACCAGGTTATCGCTTAGTGCTGAGCAAAGCACCACTGCATCAGGTCACCAACCCAAGACCACAAGCACCTGCGCGCGCGGCCGCCGATGACCTTCGTGTTGCCAGCTTTAACGTATTGAATTATTTCACTGCACATGACAAAAACCCGCGCTTCCCCACCAAGCGCGGCGCCAGCAATGCAGATGAATTGGCTCGGCAACAAGCGAAGATGATCGCGGCCTTGGTGAGTTTAGATGCCGATATTATTGGGCTTTTGGAAGTGGAAAATAATGGATTTGCGCCAGGTAGCGCCATCCAAACCTTAGTTCAAACGCTGAACAAACACTCGCCTCATGCGGATTATCAATGGGTTGAGCCCAAAACCAGCCCTGGTACGGATGACATTATGGTGGCCATGATCTACCGCAGTAGTAAAGTCACCCCCATTGGTCAAGCGGCAACGCTCACCACCGGGCCTTTTGTGCGCGGTAGTCGGCCACCGCTAGCGCAAAGTTTTAAGCATATCGCCAGTGCACAATCACTCACGGTCAGTATCAATCACTTTAAATCCAAAGGTAGCTGTCCAAAAACCGCCAGCCCCGATCAAGATCAAGGCGATGGTCAAGCGTGCTGGAACCCAACCCGAGTGGCTGCGGCTAAGGCGCTATCGGCATGGTTAAAACAAAACCCCACCGGCGTGGCAACGGAGCATCGCTTAATCATGGGCGATTTAAATGCCTATCGTCTGGAGCAACCTTTGCAGCAATTAACCCATGATGGTTGGCAGCATTTAGGCGGTGACAAACCACAAATTTCTTATGTGTTTCAGGGGCGAAGTGGCAGTTTAGATCATGCGCTCGCCTCAGCCCCGTTGGCAGCTAAATTACAGCGGATCGTTCATTTAGGCATTAATGCCGAAGAGCCAGAGGTGCTGGATTACAACATGGAATTTAAGTCGAAAACCGCACAAGCGCGGCTGTTTGCGCCAAATGAGTTTCGCTCCTCAGATCACGACCCACTGCTGATGGATTTCCGCTTTTAACGACCCCTAGTTATCGTTGCACAAGCGCGCAACATTTGTCGTGCATCACCCACGCAAACATAAGGCCAGCATCTGCTGGCCTTGTTCTGACGATACGCTGGGTTTTATAAATCAACCTAGACAGCGTTACAGTAAAGCATGCACAAACATCGCAATAATACAGGCCACTCCCAAGGTCCAAATGCTGGAGCGAAGGATATCGCGGTCGGCCAAATAGGCCCAACAAAATAACACGCGGCACAGCACAAAGCCCCACGCCAAGCCAACCAACCATTCACTTTCCATACGACCCATCAGCATATTGGCGGCGAGTGCCGCTAAAAACAGCTGTAAAGCTTCAAAACTATTGTAGTGGGCCGCATTGGCTCGGGCGGCTATCCCTGTTAAATGTTGCTGCTGCACACGAGGATGACGATTATCATAACCTTCACTGGCGAGTAACGCTTTTATCAGCGGTACGCGCACCGCATAAGGGATCAATACCAATACCAATAACGCATACACCAGACTACTCATGACGCCTCCGTTTGACATACAAATGCCAATAGCTGTTGGCTAGGATCGAATTGAAAACGAGTGATTTTGCCGTCGCAGAATGCGGCCAAGTCCAACCAAGGTTGCCATTGCGCCGCATCATAGCGCCACAACTGTTGCTGCTGGCTGGCGAACAAATCGCCATCTGCGTTAAAACTTAAAGATTCGGTATTGCTAAGTAGCGCAATGACGGGTTCTGCTTGTGCTTGGGCTGGATCAAATTGCCATAACCACATAGCAGGTTCAGCCGATGATGGATTTTGACTCGATGCCGCGGGCGCGACTGCACTGGCGGCCTTGACGCTTGAACCTTGCAAGGGGGCCGTGACATAAAAATGCCCTTGTTTGGGATGTCTCAATAACGAGCGACCAATATCGCGTAAAATCACGCGCTGCTCGCCTTGGGCATTTTGATAGACGGCGCGATGCGGTTCTTGTTTGTTTTCCAATTGAAACACTAACACGTCACCTTGATTGCCAAGCACGTGATACCCCACATCACGCAGTTCCGGCCACAGCGGCGTCTTACTCAGCAGACCTACCATGGAGCCTCGCTGAGGATCCAGCCGGGTTTGGATAGTCCACAACCGCTGCAAGCCATCCGGCTCCACCACCACGGCGGTCAGCTGATCAGGTTGTGTTGGATGCGGGGTTGCAGAAAACTCGCCTGTGGCGGTCGTTAGCAGCGGTGCGATCGCTGCGCTGGTTGCATCAAGCGATGTCGTCTTCGTATTTGACGCCAGCGCCACGTTTAACTGATAGATATCCGTCGCCAGCGCATCCTCGCCGGTTTGCTTGGTAAAATAAAGCCACTGACCATCCTGACTAAACATAGGTTGATTCACATAGCCAGGCCCTGAAATGTTGCTAAGTAAACGTGCAGGCTGCTCATCATGCGCCAATTGCAACAGCATCAGTTGTTGTTCAGAGCGTGGCGCGTCATTCATACAACCGGCGACCAGCAAGGTCGCCGCCAATCCAACAGCGAAAGGTATCCGCATAACATCCCTTATTATTGATTTTACGTGGGAGTGCATAGCTATCGTGGCGTGGGCGCACATTGAAGCGCCACACCCAGCTCGGCAGCAGGCCATAGTTCGATATATGTCAATAATATGCAGAAAGATCCGTACAACACAACAGTCGCGATCGTTCGCCATGGTGCTGCGTACAGCAATGTTGTCAGGCTAGCTACGCCAAACTCATCAGCGCCAAGCTCATCAGCAAACAGCACGCCTTGGATACGAGACGTCATACGTGGCGGTAGTGAACAAAGTTGCAGCAACCCTAGATGATCCTTTATGGTAGGTATAAAGCCAACGCTGAAGGAGCCCTGATGTCACAGCGCCACCCTATCATCGCCGTGACCGGATCATCCGGTGCCGGTACGACCACAACCACCAACGCTTTTACCCACATTTTTCGCACCCTCGGATTACATGCGGCTATGGTCGAAGGCGACTGTTTCCATAGGTTTAGTCGGCCCGAAATGGAAGTGGCGGTCCGCAAAGCGAAAGAACAAGGTCGGTATATGAGTTATTTTGGCGCCGAAGCCAATGACTTTGCCGCGTTGGAACAATGTTTTCGTGAATATGCCGCCACCGGCATGACAAAAACACGTCACTACTTACACACCTTTGATGAAGCGGTGCCGTTTAATCAGTTGCCAGGCACCTTTACACCGTGGCTTCCAATCGAAGCCAACACCGATCTATTGTTTTACGAAGGCCTGCATGGTGGTGTCGTGACCGAGCAGCATAATGTCGCTGCGCACGTCGATTTACTGATTGGAATGGTACCTATTGTCAATTTAGAGTGGATCCAGAAAATATTTCGCGATACCTCAGAACGCGGACATAGTCGTGAGGCTGTGATGTCCAGCATCGTTCGCAGCATGGACGATTATGTCAATCACATCACGCCGCAGTTTTCCCGAACCCATATTAATTTCCAACGGGTGCCCACCGTCGATACCTCAAATCCATTTAGTGCGAAAGATATCCCATCACTGGATGAGAGTTTTGTGGTGATTCGTTTTCGCGGCATTAAACATGTCGATTTCCCGTATTATTTACAGATGATCCACGGATCATTTATGTCACGCGTCAATACGCTGGTGGTGCCCGGAGGAAAAATGGGATTGGCGATGGAACTCATTTTAACGCCATTGATTGAAGCACTGATGCAGCGCCGGTAAAGGTGTTGCGCGGCAGAGGTTGGTGGAGGTCGCCATTCACAAACAGCATATGCCGCATCAACCCGGTTGGTCAGATTTTGCAACAATCGATGGATTGGGATCAGCAAGATGCAGTTCAGATAAAACAAAAATGCTATGCAGTTGATGATATGTACGTCAGTGTTGGCCGATAGGCCACAGGCGTTGTGATCGCGAGCACAATCGCCTGCAGCACAGAGTTACCTCAGCATCGCTATTAGGCCAAGTCGGGTAAATTGCGACC
>JACCDR010760658.1_pt1 | contig 86669 bp, 149 predicted proteins | sample 7446431 | NCBI WGS metagenome assembly JACCDR01 (sample SAMN15323443, study PRJNA562643) | freshwater metagenome | isolation source: river surface water | place: USA:Blue River Watershed | collected 2017-08-17
ATCCGCCCACCTAAGAAGGTGGATGGTACAAGTAATTTCACAGTAGACCCAGCCAATGACAAGATTCTTGTTGGCTCTAAGGTTTACTCCATCGTCACGTACAAAGAAGTAAATCCCACTATGGGGGATGACCCGATTCTCTTCATGTTCTATGTGAGGGAATGATGGGAGTATGGAGTGACGATCTTCAGCGCAAGCTGAAAGCAAAGCAGATGGAAGTGAACAATAAATGTTACGCCATCGCAAAAGAACTATTCAACCTGGTTATTGATAAGTCTCCAAGCAAGGAGATTAACAGTAAATGGGCCAAAGGGGTTCTCAAGAACAATTGGCTCGTCAATGAAGGCTCTGCTTTCAAGGACGGCTACCCAAGGGCAGGGGATCAATCCGGGTCTGGGGCAAAACAAGAAGTGGCATCCCTGAGTGGGTTGGCCTTCTACGGGAAGAATGGAACGATTACATTCTCCAACAATTTGCCCTACGCATATCGTGCTGAAAAGCTAGGCTGGCCTGTTGAAGACAACCCCCTTTGGAAAAACAACATTGGTCCGTATGCAATGGTATCTACTAGTTTGACCATTGTTGCGGCAAAGCACAGATAAGGAGGGTGCCTGTGAGTATCACTACTATTCGGTATGACCTCCAAACCAAGCTTAAAGCATTTGCTGATTCTCGCTCACTTCCCGTCGCATGGGAAGGGGTTGAGTTCAGTAAGCCCGCTTCAGGTGTATGGCTACAACCTTTTCTTCTTCCTGCTGCCACCCTTAACTACACCCTCAATTGCTATCGTAGCACGTTTGTAGGGACGTTCCAAGTGAATGTATGGAGTAGGCAGGGCAAAGGTTTTAAGGAAGCTGAGACGGTTGCTGATGAGTTGGTTGCATCATTCCCTGTGATGCCAAAGGTGGGGTATGTCTCCATTGAGCGCACACCTTCAATTGATAGCAAAATTTATGACAATGGTGGGTGGGTAATCACCCCTGTCACCATGCGCTATCGCTACGAATCCAACAACGTGTATTGGAGTGGTACTTCCTACACCGATGCTTGGACTACGTTCACTGGCGCTGTCAATCAACGTATTGATGATGTTGAGGATATTGCTGCTCAGGCGCAAACAGACGCCGCTAACGCTCTGTTGTCAATCACAGCCGCTGTAGATGCAGCGCAAGACGCTGTTGATGCTGTGAATACATTGTCTGCACGATTCACAGATTGGGCTTCCTACACACCTGTTGTGCAAGTGGACGGGGTTGCAAGCAATGCAATCTTCACGCACACAGCAAACACTGCTGTGCTGTATGACTCAGTTGTGGCGTGTGTAGAGATTCGATTCTCGAACAAGGGCACTTACTCTGGGGAGTTGTCTATCACTCTCCCAAGCACAGCAGGCTCTCCGGCCTCCGTATCTCTGAGTAATGTCACCAACATCAACGACATTGGTTTCGGGGGCACTGCCCCATTTGCTGCACGCATTGATAGCGGTGGCAACGCAATAGTGTTGGAGAGATTGTCTACAGGCGGGATGCGTCCTGCCACGACAGACGATATCACTGACACCACCACTCTAGTATTCACAGCCCTCTACAAGCAATAGGGCTGCAACTAAGGAATTCAAATGGCTATTCAATCCGCTGCCGGCAGTAAGTTCTACATCTCCGCTGCTGCCCCTGCTACCTACAACGCTGCTGGTTTCAGCGCCCTCACCTGGACTGAAGTGGGTGAAGTCACTGAGATTGGTGAATTCGGTAAAACCGTCAACGTCATCACCCACACCGCCCTGTCCGACAAGAAGGTGCGCAAGCTGAAGGGCAGCTACGACAACGGCACCCTGAGCCTGCCCATGGCTCTGGACACCTCTGATGCAGGTCAAGACCTGTGCATGGCTGCTGTGGACTCTGATGATGCTTACAGCATCAAGATCGAAGTGCAAGACAGCACCATTTTCTATACCACCGGCCTGTTCAGCAAGTTTACCCGCACCGTGGGTAGCGTGGACACCGTGGTTATGGCTAACGTGGAAGCCGCTCTGGACGGCGACATTATCGAAGATTAATTCGATATTGTTGTCAGGTATTGACAATCTGAGGATGTAGAAATACATCCATAGGGTGTTTCACCCAAGGGGCACTCTTGACAGAGTGCCCTTTTTTGTTTATAATACGTAATTCCTGTTATTCACAGGAATGCAACCGAGAGATATGGCTATGACCATATCTCCACTATATCACACACAAAAGGAACTGAATATGTTTGATCTGAACACCCTGGAACTGAGCGACCAAGCCTTTGATCTGCGTCTGACCCACCCCTCTAACGGCCTGCCCCTTGGCACTGACGCAGAACCTGTCGTTATCTCCATCTACGGCACTGCTAGTGATGTCTATCGTGACGCTGTGAGCGCCCTACAACTCAAGCAAATCAAGCGTGGCAAGAAGCAAGCCACTCCTGCTGAAACCAAGGCTGACACTGTTGCCCTGATTGTAGCATGTACTGCTGGCTGCAAGAATCTGAAGGTTGATGGTAAGGTGCCTAGCTCTGCTGCTGATTTCACGTCCATGTATAACAACCTCAAATTCTCTTGGGTGCTTGAGCAAGTGGCGGGCGGTCTGACTGACCCTGCCAATTTTTTGGCTCAATAACACCTGACTTACTCTTGTATGTCAGGCAACTGGGATGGCTGAATGCTACCCCAGAGAAAGCCAAGAAGTCAAGAGCCCAAACATTCAGGGAGATAAGTGAAGACCATTCTTCTCTCCGTCTCCCCGATATTGGTGCTGCTGTAGGACTTGTTGAACTATGGCAGGAGGCCGGATCATTCCTGAACACAGGGATGGGGCCTGTTCCGCTAACGTGGAGCGAAATTGATGCGTGGATGAGGGTGACAAAACGAAATGTGCCCGTGTGGGCTCGCACTCTCATTCGCAATCTGTCTGAGACGTATGTGCAAGAACTGACAGAGGCACGTGATCCTTCACGCCCTGCCCCGTTTGTTGACAACACATACATTGATAGGCAGCGTGTGAGCGACGGGTTGAAGAAGCTGTTCCGTGGGATGGCTAAGAAGAACAAGGGGGGCTAAGGCCCCCTTTCTTTTTGAGGACATTGTATGTCAATGGATATCTCCCGTCTTGGGATTGAAGTAACGTCTAAAGGGATTGATGAGGCTGCTAAACAGATTACAGGCCTTGGCACTCGGGCACAGAATGCTGAAGCCAAGATTGTAAAGTTTACATCTTCCCTAGACAAGCTCTCTCAACAACTCAGCGCAAACACTGCCTTTGCTGCCCTAGGTGGACAAATCTCCGCATTAGGAGATGGTATCAGCAAGTTGTCCGGCCACTTGAACGAGGTCGGAAAGAATTTTAACAAGTTGATGAAGCATGTTGTCATCTCCGACAATGTAGTCATCAATCAAACAAAAAATGTGGAGTACGCTAGCAAGGCTTGGTATGAGCACAATCGGATGATCCGTACTGCTGTCACTACCTTACAAGCAATGACCACTGCTGCCATTATTTACGGCAGCCTTAATTTGGCTAAGAGTGTTGTCACTCAAGCGGATGCTTGGGCTACAGCACATGCACGCCTCACAGTATTCACGGGATCAACAGATAACGCTACTAACGCACAAGAGCGTCTGTTCACAATGTCCCAGAAGCTTCGTGTTCCCCTTGAGGATAGCACGAAGTTGTTTACTCGTCTTGCAGACCCCATTCGTCGGATGGGGAAGACTTCTCAGGACGCCATGGAGATGACTGAGGGTATCTCGCTAGCTCTGAAGCTAAGTGGTGCCACTGCTCAGGAAGCATCTTCAACAATGATTCAGTATTCTCAGGCGATTAATGCTGGGAGACTGAATGGTCAAGAATTTAACGCTGTTTCGGAATCTGCACCGCTGCTGATTAAGGCTCTTGCCAAGGAGCTTGCTGTTGGTGGCAAGAACGTAGATGAGATGGCTTCCAAGCTGAAGAAGATCGCGTCTCAAGGTGGCATCACTTTTGATGTGATGTACCGCGCCAACAAGAACATGCTTGACAAGTGGCGTGAAGATTTCGACAAGCTTCCTATCACTTTTGAAGACGGCATCACTCGGATCAAAAACGCTTGGACCCGTGCAATGGGTTTGTTGGGACAAGACACTGGTTTCAACCAACAAATGTCTAAGTCCCTCCGTGTGATTGAAGACATGATTCCTGCTGTAGCTGAGGGGCTTGCTAAGGCATTCATTGATGTGATGACGTGGGTCAAGGAAAACAAGCAAGCGCTAACCGATCTGTGGGGGCAAATTAAGGGAGTGGGGAGGAGCATTGTTAGTGCCGTAAATGCGTTCGTTGCGCTTAACAATACTGTTTTTGAGACAGGAGACGCCGTATCACTTCTTGGTTTAGGGATATTTAGCCTGCGACTCGGCATCGCCGGTATGGCAGACGGTGTTGCGTTCATCTACGGGGCGTTTTCAGGCCTAGCCAGTGTTCTTGTGAGCATCTCATCGGCAATAGCGGGTATCGTTACGGGTCCGTTGTTTGTATTTATCAAGGCCATGCAGGGCCTCACTCATGTAAGTGGGATGCTTGGTGATGAGAGAAGTGAAAAAGCGTCGAAAGAACTTCGTGCTGCCGCTGATAGTGTAGCAGCTTTCCAAACATCCTTTAGGGATACCGCCGACTCTCTTGCGGAAAAGAGCGAGTATATCATGAAGGCTTTTCGGGAAGGAAATACGGAGGTTCAGAAGCTGCTGAACGAGACACCTGCCACTGTAACCATTAAAGCTCGCATCCTACCTGAGTACGATGAAGGTGAGTTTGGCAAGGGCACAAAGCCTGTTGACGAAGCTGCCCTAGCTGCTGCAAAGAAGTCCCTAGACGAATACCTCTCTCAAGTAGCTAAGTTTGAGGATGCTATTCGTGCTCAGGATGAGCTTATTGCCAGTGTCAATATGTTTGGTGCTGACTACGATAAGATCACTGAGGGGCAGAAGGCACGCATCAAGCTTGAGCGTCAACTGAGTCAAGCTGAGCTTGCTGGGAATGCTATCACGGTTACTCGGATCAAGGCTTTGCTACAACTTGCCGAACTGCAAGAGAAGCGAGAGAACCAAGCAAAAGATTTGATCGAAAGAGCCAAGGCTCAGAAAGAGCTTGAGGATAAACTGACAGGTGAGGCATCTCGTTGGGAAACTGAAGCCACTGCTCTTGAGCATAAGGCTGCTGCTTACGGGATGTCTAAAGAAGCCCTTGAGGCTTTGTACCTCGCCGACCTTGAGCAAAAGAAGCTTGATGCACAAAACTTGGCTAATGGTGAGAAGCTAGTTGCTCTGTATGACCGTCAAATTGAAGCCCGCAAGCGCATGGTGGCTGCTGGTGGGATTCTAGATAGCAAGCAAGCTATTGAAGAGTTTGACAAGCTTATGGACCCCAGCAAGATTGAGAAATTTGGCGAGAGTTTGAAAGATGCTTTCGGCAATGTTGGCAAGGCTTTGGGTGGCATGGCCGACAGTCTGCGTAACTACCTAGCTCGTCAGCAGAAGCTAATGGAAATGCAGAAGCTTATCAGCAAGGTGAAAGACCCCGCTGAACAAGCACGGATGCAATCTGAATATGCTGCTAAGGCTGCACAGGATCAAATCTCTTCCTACAGTGAGATGGCTGCTGCAAGCAAGCAATTCTTTGATGAAGGTTCTAAGGGTTATAAGGCCCTAGAAGCCGCTGAGAAGACATTCCGCTTGTTTGAGCTTGCATTGTCTGCACAAGCATTCGCTCAGAAGATGGGTTGGATCACTGCTGAGACAACGGCTGTGGTTGCTGCCAAGGAAGTGCAAGTGGCTGCTAACGCACAGTCCGCTGCTGCTGACATGGCAATCAACGAGGCAAAGCAAGCATCCAATGCAACAACAGCATTGACAGGTGCCCTTGCTGCCCCGTTCCCTTCCAACATTGCAGCTTACGCTGTGGTGGCAGGTATGCTTGCCGCCATTGGTGTTGCAACAAGCGGCGGGAGTGGGCAGAGTGTTGCAGACTACCAAGAGAAACAAAACACAGGCTCTGTGTTGGGTGATTCTTCTGCCAAGGCTGAGAGCATCTCTAAGTCTATTGAAGTGCTCTCTGACAACAGCGATATTGCTCTGAAGTATTCTAGTGCAATGCTGAGTAGCTTGCAAAACATTGAGGCTGCCCTCACGGGAGTTTCAGCTTCTCTGTATTCAAGCTTCAAGAGTTCCAATGCAAACATTGCTTCCTCTTCAGGGATGCAAAGTCTTGGTGACTTGTTCAGTAGCGGTAACGTTGTTTCTAGCCTGCTCTCAGGGAATATCTCTGCTGCATTCGGTAGCTTGTTTGGCTCTAGCACAAAGGTGAAGGACTACGGCATTGCTGCAGGCAGTCAGTCTCTTGCAGACATCATTGCCAATGGGTTCCAAGGTAGCACGTACACCACAAAGCAAACCAAGGATAAAGTTGCAGGTATCACTTACAACACTCGCACTTCCACTTCCACAACAGGAATGGATGCAGGGCTTGAGAGTGAAATCACCAACATCTTTGAAGGGATTGTCTCTACAATCACCACTGCTGGTAGTGCTCTAGGTTACTCTGAAGACTACCTCACCAACGCCATCAACGCTTTCACTGTCACCTTTGACAAGACCTCCCTCTCGGGGATGACTTCTGAAGAGATTGCAGCAGAGCTTGAGTCTTGGATCAGTGGGATCAGTAGTGACCTCACTGACAGTGTGTTTGGTTCTGCTATTAGTGTGTTCCAACAGTCGGGTGAAACTCTCCTAGACACTGCTGTGCGTGTAGCTTCTGGTGTTGAGGAAGCCTCTTACGAACTGAACCAACTAGGTATCAACGCTATCGACTTCTCCGATGTGGTTAACACAGTAGGAGATGTTGGGGCTGAGATTGTACGCCAATCTATCCTTGCTGTTGAAGCTGGGGAAGGGATTGCTGCAATCATTGAAACCTTGTCTGGAACAGCAGATGAGATTGCTAGCACATACTCCGAGCTTGTCACGCTGCAACAAGGCTTGAAGGCTGTCGGTCTCGCTGCCGCTGTGTCCAGTGACTTGTTGGCTGCTGCTGGTGGTCTTGAGGCTCTTCAGGATGCTTTGTCTTCCTACACGGAAAACTTCTTCTCCGAGTCTGAGCAGAATGCAATGAAGCTTGCTTCTCTGCAAGCCGAGTTTGCTTCTCTAGGCGTGGAGATGCCTTTGACAACACAAGCTTTCCGCACCCTTGTGGAGAGCTTGGATGCCAGCGGCAATGAAGACCTAGCCGTGAAGGTGCTGCTGCTGAGTGATGCGTTTGCAGAGCTTGCCACAAGCGCAGATGACGCTATTTCTTCTCTGGAAGAAACGCTGAAATCGGCGTATGAGACAGAGAGCGCAGAGCTTGAGTCCACGATCGACACATTTGAAGCATTCATTAGCAGCTTGTCTGAGTTCCGTGAAAGCCTCACTGTGGGTGACTACAGCACTCTGACCAATGCCCAACAATATGCCTCTTCTAGCTCCGATCTTCAAGCCCTCTACCTGAAGGCTTCGACAGGTGATGAAGACGCTATTGAAGCATATCAATCTGCTGCTGAAGAATTCCTTGAACTCTCTCGCACAATGTATGCGTCTGGTGAGCAATACACCAACGACTATCTGCGTGTGTTGGAGAACATTGATGCTCTCAGCGAGTTGAGCGTAGACACTGTTGACACAGCCACAGCACAGCTTGATGCTCTGACAGAGAGTGTTAGCGCCCTCATTGACATCAATGAGAGTGTCATCTCTGTGGCAGAAGCAATCGCTGCTCTGCAAGAGGCTATGGGTCTTGGTGTTAATGCTGCTGTAGATGGTTCACATGCTGGTGGTTTGTCTAGTGTTCCGTATGATGGCTACACTGCTGAGTTGCATGCTGGTGAGCGTGTGCTGACAGCATCGGAGAATAGGGCCTATCAAGCCGGGGTTGCTGGTAACAGTGAATCTTTGCTGACAGAGCTTGCTGCTCTCCGTGCTGAAATCTCTACGCTGCGCACAGAGCAAACTAAGCAAACACAAGCCATCATTGCTAGCAACTATGACAGCAGTGACCGCAATGCTCAACAGATTGTGCAAGGCAACTCTGACGCAATCAGCAAGTCAACGTACAAAGCAAATAGCACTGTGGGGCTCGTGTGAGCCCCTTTTAAAGGGATCGCATGACAACTACAAATCAGCTAATTGCTTGGCTAGATGATGACAGTGGGATTCGCACTGTCCTTGTTGAAGTAGGCGTGAAACACGGGGGTAGTGAAATCACTCGCTACCTCTCCAATCGCGTTTACGTCTCGGAGACTAATGTGGAATACAAGCCCTTCATCACGGGGGGTCTTGATTTTACAGAGAGCATTGCAGTTGATGGGGAATTCTCTGTCAACTATGGAGACATTGAACTCAACAACTTTGATGGGACGATTGATTCTTGGATTGATGATATTTGGGAGAATCGTTCTGTCAATGTCTTTGTTGGCGATGTTACGTGGGAACGCTCTGCGTTTGTTCAAGTGTTCTCAGGGATTGTAGCATCCCTTGATGTTCGCTCACGCACAACACTCAATCTGAAGATTGCTGACAAGCTTCAACGTTTGAACAGCACAGTGTCTGAGGTGAAGGTGGGGGGGACAGGGACAAACTCTGACACCCTCATCCCTTTCACTATTGGTGAATGCCACAACATCACTCCTGTCCTGACAGATGAAGCAAATCACGAATATGCTTACCATGTCACTACTGCAGAGGGTGTGGTTGAAGTGAGAGACAATGGAATCCCTGTCTCATTCACTAATGTTGGTAATGGACGAATTAGACTGAATCAGAGCCCTTATGGGACAATCACCATGTCTGTTCAAGGGGATGGCTCGGGTGCTACGTATGTCAATACAGCCCCTGACATGATTGTCCGCCTTGCCACTGTGTACGGGGATGCAAACAAGCGTCTGTCGTCTACAGACTTTGACATGACAAACATTGCTGCTATGGCAGCAGCCTACCCTCACCCGTGTGGGGTGTTCCTCTCTGACAAGGGGAATGTGTTGTCTGTGTGCAATGACCTAGCCAAGAGCATTGGCTGCCGTCTCACAGTGACACGGGCAGGGCTTATCAAGCTTGTTCGATTGGAGCTTCCACGTACAACAGCGGGAACATCTGTCTCTGCTGCGGACATGGTATATCACTCCCTCAAGATTGAGTCTATCCCAAGCGTGAAGGCTGCTGTGAAGCTTGGCTATGCCAAGAATTACACTGTGCAAACAACCTTGGCAGCAGGGATTCCTGAAGCCCACCTTGACCTTTATGCTCAAGAATGGCTCTCTGTGACTCGGACAGACTCAGGAACCACAGCCGACTACAAGCTAATCAACGACCCTGACCAAAGGGACACATACCTCCTCACTGAGTCAGCAGCAATCATTGAAGCTGAGAATGAGCTAACCCTGTTCAGCACACGACGTAAGATTCTCTCTTATGAAGCATTCGCTCCGCTCATGCTCGAACAGCTTGGTGATAGTCAGACAATCACGCATGAGAGGTTTGGCTTGTCAGCAGGGGTTGCTGGACAGATTGTGAAAGTGAAGAGTGATTGGCTTAAATTCCGTGTGGAAATAAGCGTGTTCATTTGATAGAAGAAAAGGGAATATGAAGAATGGCAACCATTGTTAATGCACGAGATGTTTACCTTCAGGCGTATTCCCCTCGGATTGAAGAAGTGACAATGCAGGACAACATCTCTGTTGATGTTGACCAAGTGGAGGGGCTTGGGATTGTCATTGCTGGCACAAAGACTATTCGTGTCACAGCAGACACCCAAGTGTTTCAGATTCCCAAGACGGGAAGTGTTAGCCCCTCCAGCGTAACGCTCACTGTTGTGAAGACGAATATCACCACAGCAGCCACTCTGTCTGTGATTGCAGGCACTGTATCGCCTACACCAGTGCTCTCGGGTAACACAGTCACTATTCCCTACGATGACTTTGATACTGACACTGTGACGTTTCGTGTTAGCGTCACAGAAGACACTATCACCTACTCAGACGATATCACAGTTATCAAGGTGCGTGAGGGTGAGGATAGCTTCAATGCCTTCCTCACGAATGAAAGCCACACGCTTCCCGCTGATAGTGCAGGTAATGTCCTGTCCTACTCAGGATGCTCAGGCAACTTCAAGGTGTATCGTGGCTCATATGATGTGACCTCGGCTTGTACGTTTGCCCTTGCAACAGGGGGCAACCCTGACGGGCTTGTCTACTCAATTAACACAAGCGGCGCCTACTCTGTCTCCGGTGGCATGCCTACAGCAGTGGACGTCACCACGCTCACATTCACAGCAACGTTTGGCTCTGTCATTCTAGCTAAGACCCTCTCCATCTCTAAGGCTAATGCTGGGGATAGTGGTAATCGTGGTAGTCGCACATTCTACGTCCCCGTGGCTGTCACTACGTTTGATAGTGGCCTAGCCACGACAACAGCCTCTGAGGATGGCGGCCCTGTTCTGCGAGACGTTGTGACGCAGTATAACAGTAGTGTTGAGTGGAGCGAGACACGCTTCTACGATGGCGCGGTGTGGGTGGTGGTGAATGCTGTTGTTGATGGGAATTTGCTTGTCACGGGAAGTGTGGCTGCTGAGAAGCTTGCAGCAGATTCTGTCACAGCAGATAAGATTGATGTGGCTAATCTGGAAGCCGTGTCAGCTTCGATGGGCAATCTGTCTGTAGATGGCACCCTCACTGTCGGCTCTGGTGGCAAGATTGAGTCTTCTGATTTTGTTGATGGCACGACAGGGTTCCAGATTGTTGGTGGATCATCTAGCACAATCAAGATCAACAACGGTCGAATCGGCAACGCAGTAATCAATCAATACGGGATTGAAAGCAACGGATATTCTTCTACCTACGGGTGGAAGCTTGATAACGGGGCAGGTAAGATTTACGCCCGCGACATTGAAATCAAGAATGCTGCTAGCACACGTATCTTTGACTTGAGTGCTATTGGTGTTGCCCCTGTGCTGAAGGTGGACAACGTGATGTCTATCCTTGCCGATGGAACTATGACTGTTACTGCGCTGAATGTCATCAACACAGACCAGATTGTTGATGGGGCTGTGACCACTATTGAGGCAGCTTCTTCTGCTGCTCAGACAATCTCCACCTCTGCTGAAGAAGACATTGTTTCTGTGTCTGTAGACTCAAGTGGTAAGCCTGTGTTGGTGCAAGCTTCTGCTGATATTATTGTGCAGGACACATCTTCAACTGGCACCACACTTGCTATTGTACGAATCTACGCAGGCACAACGTTGCTACAGCAGCGTATCTCCCCTGTTGCAAGCGATGTTGGTACACGTTATTCGATGGCTGTCCCAATCAAGGTGGGCTCTCCCGGAACAGGTTCTGTCACGTACAAAATCACGTTGCAACTTGCTGGGGTGGGGACAATCTCCGTTGGTGCAGGGTACGTAGGCATTGTTGCCACAGCACTCAAAAAGTAAAGAGAACACATGGCATACATCCGAATTCTACACGACAACGCCATCATGCGAGCTAACAATCTGTATGCTGGCTCAGAGGCCCTTGACGTTGACAACCTCTTCACTGCACGTAAGAGTAAGGTGTGGCGTAGTGATCCCACAACGTCTGACCTAGAACTACGTGCAACATGGAGCACATCTGAGTTAATCAATTGTGTTGTGTTCCCTTTCACCAATCTCACATCTGCTGCACGTATTCGTGTACGTCTGTATTCAGATGAAGATGGCACTACCCTTGTTTACAACAGTGGGTTTCAATACCCCCTTGCTGACTTAATTGACAACATTGAATGGGGTGGGGCAGGGATTGGTTTGAATGCTTTCTCGTTTGGTGGGGGTAATGGCTTTGCCATTTGGATTCCTCAATCATATGAGGTGAAGCGTCTGAACATCAACATTCTTGATGCGCTCAATCCTTCTGGGTATTACGAGGTGTCTTGTTTGTCAGCAGGGACGTATTGGAGTCCCGAGCGTGGTGCTCAGTATGGCTGCACAATGACCAATGTTGACAAGAGCAATCAAGAGCGTAGCGATGCGGGTGATCTACGGACAGACCGAGGATGTTCCTACAAAAAGCTTGCTGTTGATTTGTCCAACATGCCGTCAACAGACAAGACAAAACTGTGGCAAACCATCCGTAACGCTGGCAAGCACACCCCGTTATTTGTGTCTGTTGTCCCTGAAGCGGATGAACCAACAGACGAACAAATCTATCAAATCTTCGGCAAGCTGTCTAGCGATGTAGGGATCAAGTATTCCAGCTACGGGCTATTTGATGGCTCCCTTGATGTGGAGGAAATCTAATGAGCACGATGTTTTCTCTTGGACAACAAGATTATGTGGCCTCTCTCAACGCTCTTGCTGACACAGTAGAGAACTCTGTTCATTGTGTTGATTACATTGTGGGCTTGTCTGAGAGCGGGTTGACTGACGGACAAGTGATCTTTGCCCGGTACAGGCAGAGTAGTAGTGACCTTGGGGGTGGCCTGTTCACCTACTACGCAAGCAACTCTACCACTGTTGACAACGGTGTTGTGTTTTCCACTGCTGAAGGTAATGGACGGCTTATCCGTCATGGGTGGACTGCGTATGGGTTCACAGGTCAGGTACACCCTGAGTGGTGGGGCGCAATTGGTGGGGACATTAACACAACAGTGAACGATGGCCCTGCCCTGCAATCTGCCATCAACTACGTACAGGTTTACTGTGGGTCCATCTGGCTATCCCGCGTGTATGGCACAGCACAGGGGCTACTAATGACATCTGGTTGTGAGATTGTTGGTCCGGGTTGGGGGGACGACAATGTATCCGCAACAGAACCCACTGCTCCTGTGGGGATTAAGTGGACAGGTGGTGCTGCTCCCAGTGCAACCATTTTGCAACTCAAAGCCGACACTGTTGGTAAGCAGTTATACGGTGCCCGGTTGAATGGGTTCATGATTCTGGGGTATAACACTGCCGGAAGGGGTTTGCACATGTCTAGCCCACGAATCTGCCAAATCGGGGATTTGTGGGTGTCTCGTTGCACAGTCACACACGTAGAGATTGACGACAGCAATGGTGCTTTGGCAGCAGGCATCCGTATTGGACAACTGAGATGGCATGCTGGGTCTAATGTCGCATGTGCTAACGCCCGTGGGTTTGTTATTAGCGGCATTGACCAGTCTTGTACGCAGTTTTACGCGGATATTCTGACAGGGACGACTGCTAACGCTGACACAATGGTCATTGGTGACATTGACAGCAGCGATTTCCGCTTTGTGCAAGCAAGTAGTTCTGGTGCAGGGTATGGGGTTAGATTTATTGCCCCTGACGGAATTATCAATAAGCGCCCTGCACGTAAAGTGAAGTTTGGGTGGTTTGCTGGTGGGGATATCTACGCAGAGGATGGCGCTAAGGCTATTGTTGAGTGGGTGAACAGTGAAGGTACTACGGTCACTGTATCCTCCGGTGCATCTCTGGATTATAACGTCATTGACAGACGCAATGGTCAACGATTTGCTTCCGTAAGGAACATTATTGACGACAAGAAGAGTTTGGCCCTTGCAGAAGGCATCATTCACAATGGAACACCCGTTTTCGGCACGGTTTCCGGCCAGGGTGTGCCTGCTTGGCTCATGCCAGATTCATCTGACACATCACTCAAATGGTCGTTTAGACAACCCCGTGAGTGGGCAGCGGGTAAGGTGGTTAGTTTTGATTTGATTCTTTTTCCTGTCACAGCAAACACTGGTCCGCAAACAGTAAGGCTAGGCGTGGGTGGGGTGTGTCGTGCGTTGAACCGTGGTCTTGGCGCTGTTGGTGTCAGTAAACAGCAGGATGTCACTATTGACACAAGTGGTGCCACTGTTGGGGTGACTATTGTTCTCGATACACCTATCAACATTGGTGCAAAAAGTGGTGCATTGACAGACTCTGCATTCTTTTGGTTCCGTATTGACAGGCTTGGAACAAGTGCAACAGATACATATGTGGGGAATATCGGCATATTAGATGTTCGAGTGAACTACATTGCTGACGTTGCAAACAGTGATCGCCCAGGACAATATCGGTATACCCCAAGCCCAGACGTATCGACAGTGACCTAACAGCCATTGTCTTATCACAAGGAATTCAAATGGCTACAATGTTCTACCCAAACCAGAAAGACTACATTGAAAAGCTCAATGAACTAGCTGACGGGATGGGGTCAGGTGGCAGCACAAACGCTGCTGACATCAACATCGTTGACTCAGGGGCCTACTACGCTTCAACTAACGTTGAAGGGGCTCTACAAGAGATTGGGGCAGATATTGCTGGAATGGCTAGTCCTACAGCAGTGTCTGTTTCCATTACAGATGCGGGGGCTTATTACACAGGCACTGAGGTGGAAACAGCCTTGCAGGAGGTGGGAGCAGCAATAGCTCTGAAGGCTCCTTTGGCTTCTCCTGCTCTGACAGGCAACCCTACAGCCCCCACACAATCAGCGGGAAATAACTCTACACGTATTGCAACAACGGCATTCGTGTCAGCAGCTATTACATCCTCTGAGAGCACAACCAATAGCGCTCTTGCACTAAAGGCTCCGCTTGCTTCTCCAGCCCTCACGGGCACTCCAACAGCCCCTACAGCGGCAGAGGGAACAAACACCACACAGATTGCCACCACAGCCTTTGTTACGGCTGCTGTAGCAGCAGGGGGTGGTGGAGGTGGAGCGTCTACAGCAACAGATGTGTCCATTAGTGATGCAGGAAACTACTACACTTCTACTCACGTAGAAGGGGCATTGCAAGAGCTTGGTGCTGACCGCAGTATGCGTATCACTGTCGCCACGGGGAGAGACTTCACTTCCACGGATGACGGTAATGTGATTAGCCTGACGGCTGGACAAACGATGAATATTCCTTACGCACTTGTTGGGAAGTACTCTACAACAATGTTCCGCTGCATTATTGATGTTGTGGGGAGTAGCGTGCTTACATGGCACAGCAACGTTAATGTGAAGACCACAGGCGGCGTTGCACGCACTAGCCCTCTGGCAGTAACGAAGCATTCGTGGGCACTACGTCAAACAGCAGCCAATGAATTCACGATTGTGGGGGTGTGATGTGTCATATATTGATGACTTGATTGCACTCATGATGGCCCCGCAAAACAACGACATGGTGTTGGTGTCGAGTAGTGCGGCTGCGTGGCACCCTGGTGCAGTGTTTGATGGCGAAAGTGGGTTGTCACTAGTTTCTGGTGTAGAGGATATCCCCTTCTCTGGAACATCTGAGTATACAAGATGTTCTCCGACAGGAGAGTATGTCTGCATCACAACAACCAGTGGAACATCATACGTATACCGTAGGTCAGCAGACAATCTCCTTCGTGTTGCCGCACTACCAACAGCCCGTGGTTGTTCTTGGAATTGGAGTGGGGAGTACCTCGCTCTAGCCATTACAGCTTCCCCTTACATTGCTGTTTACAGGCGAAGTGGCGATACATTTACACTGCTGACGGCCCCAGCAAGCAATGCACCAACGTCCAATTGTGTATTCGCTGAGTTTGTTCCGGGGACAAACTTAATCCTTACAGGTGGGAATGCCTCTGCAAATTTCAGGTTTTTCTCACATGACACAGGTGCAGTGTATCACGCAAGCACACCAACCCCTCCATCTAACATACCACAAGTTGCCGGATGGAGTCCAGACGGGAACACATTAGTTGTTCAGGGAAGTTCTGGTGGTGCTGTTGCTTACTCCCGGTCTGGTGTCTCCTTATCCTCTATTAGTATCACATCCTACGCTATTAATCCGACAAGTATTCGTTGGAGTCCTGACGGGTTGTTTGTATCGATTAGTGGCAGTGGGACTGGTCGCAGATTGTTCCGTTACTTCGGAGGCACGTTCACCGAATACACCCTCCCAACCATGTCGTCAGGGGCCACGCAGCGTGCCACTTGGTCTCAAAACAGTTCAAAGATTTATTTCTTTGGGATTGTGTCTAGTAATCTCACCTTGACTATTGTTCAAAGGGATGCCTCAGACATATTCACTCTGCTGTCAACAACAACAATTACAGCCGCAACATCTGTCTACTCTGCTGACTTGTTGGTTGCAGCATAAGGGATGTTGTCATGCCTCCCATCACATACGAAATTCTCCCAACAGACAACTACCCAATAGGAGGCTTCGCCTCCATTGAGAAACAAATAGACTATGTTGACCAACGGATTACGAAAATGGAAAGTAACATGATTTCTCCCATGGAGTTTGGCGAGCTTAAGGCTGAAGTGGCTGCACAGCGAAGAGACTTGGACAAGATTGTCAAAAGCATTGAGGCTATGTCCGTCAAGATGGAAACCATCCAAGACACTCTGACAGAGGCTAAGGGCGGATGGAAAACCCTTCTCCTTGTTGGCACAGCCTTCGCCTCCATTGGGGGTGTCATCACTTGGATTGTCAGCCATGTCAAAATCGTCTAAATATAGCTTCTCTCAATCTTCGATTGACAACATGAGGGGAGTGCATCCAAAGCTTGTAGCTGTTGTGCTACGTGCCTTGGAACTCTCTGAAGTGGATTTCAAGGTGATTGAGGGGGTGCGCTCTGTCGAACGGCAGAAAGCCCTTTATGCTCAAGGGCGTACAGCCCCCGGCAAGGTAGTCACTTGGACCCTCAATAGCAATCACTTTGTCAACCCCAAGACGGGGTATGGACATGCTGTAGACATCCTTCCTGCCCCATATGATTGGAAGGACATGAAGCAATTTGATCTAGTGGCAGATGCAATGATGCTAGCTGCCAAAGAACTGAATGTCAAGATTCGACATGGGGCGGATTGGGACATGGATGGGATTCGTCGTGAGAAGGGGGAGACAGATGCTCCCCATTTTGAGCTTGTGCTCTGAAAGGGACAAATATGGCTAGCATGATTCCAGACATTCTAGTGAACAACGATGCATGGGTGGATGTGTATTCTGCCACAGGTATCACTGTTGGTGTAGCACTTCAAATCCAAAACAAAGGGAGTGGGATTGCTCTTGTGTACACGGGAGCATCTGCCCCTCCGTCCCTCGAAGGGTACGGCTATGCAGTCCAGACATTCGACGTTGCCAATGTGGACTCTGGCGAGGCAGGGTGCTTTATCTTGGCCCGTGGTGCAATCAACGTTCAACAGGTGTAAACATGGCAGTTAAGCCCATCCGTGCAGGGGAGTCAACAGGCGGTACATACGATTCCCCGGCTGATATTGTTTCAGCCCTTTCTTCCCTCTCCGGGTCTAGTCGTCTTGATGCGTCATCTATCAAGGGGATTTCCACAAACATCGCGACAACCTCCGAGGTTGGTACGGTTAAGCCTGACGGCTCCACTGTGCGTATTGAAGCAGATGGCACCATCAAGTCTACATGCCACCAAAACTACGTCCTCGTTACGTCTGCCTCCTATACTGTCCCAGCTTGGGGCTACATTGTTGATGTTGACGTTAGCGCTCAGGACGTAACGATTGTCCTTCCTCAAGCAACGTCTGCCTCTAAGTTTCAACGGATGGCTATTCGTAGGCACGAAGCAAACAACGACCACGATATCACCATCATTCCGGCAAGCGGGGACACTATTGCGGGGGCAGCCCTCTCTGTGACGATGAAGAAGTCTGAGGGTGGTGTTGAACTAATCAATCTTGATGGTCGAGTTGAGGCCCTGTCTAACCTAGCAGGTGCTGACTACGATGTTGTTAACGTTGACGGTGCAACCACGCCAGCCTTCAATGCTGAAGTGGGGCAATTGTTGCTGTGTGACACAGATGGCGGAGATATTGTTGTTAACATCCCACCTCAGACCCTGTACTACGGACAGGGCGCACGTATCACTGTCAAGAACACAGGGTTGGGTACTGTTCAACTGAACGCTCCCGGTGGTGGCTCTATTGATGGGGTGAGTGAAGTATTCCTTGTCAACCAATGGGATAGTGTCATCCTTGTTGGCTTCAACGCAAACTACACCATCATTGCCAAGGAGGTTGGTGAGTTTGTTGGTGCAACGTCACTCTCCACAGGTGTTTCCGGTCTGGTTCCCACCCCTGCTGCTGGTGATGAGGGTAAGGTGTTGTTCGGTAATGGCACGTGGGGAGATGTTGCAGCAACATCCGATCCCGCCACTGACACAGACCTTGGTGTTGTGATTGTCGGTGAGGGGTTGGCTGTTGACACAAATGGTGTTGTGAGTGTCAACACAGGTACAGGCCTGCAAATCGATGAAGATGGCAAGGTGGCTGTGGATGAGGGTGGCATTGACGTAACAAAGACGATGAACGCCTCTCTGTTGGTGAGTGGTGTGTACGTTGGTGCTCTGAATGCTTCCAGCAGCCTGTCCACTCTCAGCAATGCACAGCGGGGCAATTGGTGGAATGTCTCAGCAGCAGTAACCATCTCTGGAACATTGTTCAGTGTTGGTGACCAACTGTGGTGCACTACTAATACAACAGGCACTCCTACTGACCTCACTAACTTTGTACGCATTGCTGCGGCTGATAAGCCCTTGGCAACTGTAACCCTTTCAAACTTCACAGCCTCTGCCTCCATTGGTACTGCGAGTGCCACTGTGGATGTAGCAAATGTCATTGCTATCCCGCAAACCACAGCAGGGGTTACTGTATCGCTAGTGTCACCTACTAACACCAGCGTCAGTAAGAATGTCATTATTGCCAACACTGGCAGCGTCCCTTTTGCCTTGAGCACAGGTCATGTTGTCACCCCCGGTAGTTTTGTGCAGATGGTGTATGTTGGTGGGTGGCGTAATGATTCAGCCCCTGTAGGCCCCTTCAACTACCAATCTAGCTACAGTGTTGGTGCTAAGGTGACAGTGGGGAATATTGTGTGTTATGCGAATGCTGCACACACAGCCGGTAGTGCCTTCTCGTGGGCCAACTTCACCCCGATGCTTCCTAACGATTCATCTTGGAGTTACGTGTGGCGGGGTGTATACGCCAACAGTACATCCTATGCTGTGGGTAATGTGTTTGTTGGTGGTTCAGCAATCGGTAACGCCTTCTTCCGAGTTACCACGGCATTCACCAGTACCACAACGGGTGTGAGTGAGCTGAATGCTGTTGGCTCTCTCTCAAGTAGCGTTGAAATCCTTCCATACGGGTGTGTAAGGCAAAACAGTGCGGCAGGGACGTTTGTTGGTGCTAACGCAACATACGCGGGACGTATTGGTCAAGTGCCTGCGCCAGCAGCGGGAGATCAGAACAAGGTGTTGTCGGGGGCTGGCACATGGATTAGTGCATCTGCTGCATCTGCAATGGATTACTTCGGGTTCTACAACACTGGTTATGGGTCCACCCCCGGTGGTGCGTTCCTGAACATCAGCGCCAATGTAATCTCGAACATGACGTACACAACAAACAGTGTAACACTGAAGGCTGGTAAGACATACAGCATTGGGTTTAGTATGCAATGTGCGAATTTTCTCACATCGTCAGCCTACGTAGTTGCCTACATGGCAATCTCATCCACTAGTGCGAAGATCGGTGCTGGAACAAACTACTATCCGAACACATCTACCTACGCGGACTCTAGTGCAGGTCGAGTTGAATTCCTCTACACCCCTGCGGCTGATACAACAGTGGGGTTGTTCGCCAGTTACAGCGGGTCTACATCTCTGATTGCACAGGTTAGCATGGTAATTAAGCAAATTGCATAATGCCATAGAAAGCCCTACAACGCTCTAACACAGTGTTGTGGGTGCCTCTGTAGCCTGGACACACTTAAACGCCTTGTAGGCCCATTTAAAGGGCTTGCAGGGCCATTCATTTGGGTGAATATCACCCTGAAAGGAAACATCGTGGAAAAGATTCTAGCTATTCTCAACTTGTTCCGCAAGGGCGCTGCTGTAGCTGACAAGGAATCGTGGAAGAAGGGGCAGATTGGGGCCACTGTGATTGGAGCCCTCATCATCGCTATTGCACAAGCTGCTACAGCTTTTGGTTATCCTCTGCCCATCCCTGAAGAGCTTGCCACTCAGATTGGCGCTGCTGTGATTGGTGTGGTGAACTTTGTCCTGACGTACATTACGTCAGAGAGTGTTGGCTTGCTGCCTGAGAAGCAAGAAGACACAGCACAGTGATAGGTAGGTGTGCTTACAGTACATCTGACTAAGGGAGATGTCGTCAATCTCTCAAGTTTGCTTGCAGGAAGTATTGTTGTTCACAACCTCGGCAATCTTCCTGTCTACATCTACAAAGGGGCTGTTGCCCCTTCTGTGTCTTCCTACGGGGTGCGTTGCTCCCCGATGGAGAGTGTGTCTGTCAACGTCTCGGGCTCAGAACAACTCTACGCTGTAGCAGAGAACACATCCATCCTGCTGCTAGAAGAGATGCTCTCATCCTCTGGACAGCATGTGTGTGCCACTCTCCCTGAGAGTTTGTTCACACAAGGGGATGAAGGCTACCGCAGACTCAGGGTGGATGATGGACAAACATCATTCTTCCTTGGCACACAGGCTCGCACATTCAAGGAATTAAACATTGCAGCAGGAACATCCTACTATGTAAAGATTGTTGTACCTGTAGATGTTGTGTTGTTCGATGTGAACACAGTGCTCGATAACGGGACAATTAGGATCACTACACTAGCTAACCCTGTCTTCAGTGGCACATGGAGTGAGACACTCCCTGTAATCCCAAAGAACACAATGGCGTCTAGGCCATCTCCCTACTACGTTCCTCAAGTGAGCCTGACAGCAGGAGGGACAGCAACAGGGGTGGCTATTGATATTGTCAGGTTGTCCGTGAGTAATTCTAGTGCTAAGGCACAGAGCGTTGGTAGCCAGCCCTATAGTGAACGTGGGGTAGCTGCTGGCACATATTGTTGGCAAATCGAGAACATCGGCACAGGCAGTGCCACAGGAACGTTTTCCTCTTGGTGGGAAGAGCGTCCATAATTGTTGAAAAGGAATTCAAATGAAAGCTGTTAAGACTTGGCCCATTAATGAAGACGGGCACGTTATCCTCACCACTGGCTCAGGCTCTGCTAACATTGCAGGGTATGTCATGGAAGACTACATTCCTGTTGACGAAGATGGTCGCATGGTGGTGGTGTTTGATGTTAGTCCCTCAAGTGGTGGCTCTAGCACTGTCACTGCTGCTGATATCACTGACTCATCCGCCACTGGCCGCACTGTCCTAACAGGCACTGCTAGCACTGGTCGCACTGCTCTTGGTTTGGGCACTGCCGCCACGCAAGACTCGTCTGCCTTTGCCACTCCTACGGATGTTGCAAACCTTGCAGCCGTGGTGCAACCAAAGGTGGGTGTGCCATCGGCATTCACTTCTCGCACACTCACCAACAGCGATGATGGTGACACGCTTGTGTGTGCCTCTGCTCAAGTAGCCACTGTTGATACAGGCCTAATGTCTGGGTTTGGTTGCGTGTTCAAGGGCGCTATCACATTTAGTGGCACTGCAACTGTCACGGATGAGCGCAGCACTGGCGCCACCTATCCTTGGTGCGCCCTTGTCCAGACGGGCACTGACACCTACGCTGTGGTGGGTGGAAAGGCTTGATATGGGAGTATCAATTCTTACGGTAGCCTCAATTCTGAGGGCTTCCGGTCTTGTGTTGTCCACTGTAAACTATACCTCGTCGCAGTTTCAGATGGGTATTAGTGGCCCATATAGCACTACCAATGCTTCCGGCAAGATCAGCATGTATGCAAGCTCTTGTGCTTGGACAGGATGGGTTACTGGCACAGAGGCAACACTCCTTGCATACCAAAACACATCTTCTCAACCTGCGGGCATGGTGCGTGTGAGTATCGATGGCGGAAGCTTTGTAGACGCTGTTGTGTCTGGTGGCCGGTATGTTCTGTTCAGCGGCTTGTCTAACGCCACCCGTCGCATTGTTGTGCGAATCAACGGTGCATACGGTGGGTCTGCCAACTTCCCTGCAAGTGGTAACGTTCTTGCTGTGACAGGGTATGGTCCTTCAGTGACCACGGGCTCTCACAAGTTTGCCTACTTCGACCTCAATCCTTATGTGGATTACTCTGGCACAAAGGCAGCAAACTTCACCAACTTCCTGCCAACAAACTTCCGTTCCGCTTCAGGCACCACTTACGGCTCGAATGCTGCAACCATCCGTTTCCGTGGCAACCCAACTTGGATCATTGCCAACGTGGGGACCAACACCGGCTACGTCTACCTGAGTAAGAATGGTGCTACTCGCACACGACATGTTGTGTCTAGTGTAGACGGCACAGCAACCATTACAGGGCTTGATGGCTCACTTGCCACCTACTCCATCTGGCTTGGTGGTGGCATGCCGAACTTTGCAAACCAAGGCAGCGGGTATCTGTGTGATGCAACCACGCTTGAAGATTTGTCTGTGAAACGTATGATGGTGGAGTTTGGAGACTCTATCACTTACGGTGCAAACTCTTCGGGCATTGGTGAAGTTGCTATTCTGCAAACAGCGGCAGCCCTTGGCTACTCGGGACACACATCGGGTATTTCAGGTAACACCTTTGCGGACGTCAACACCCGAATCGACACTGTGCTTGCAAACCTCTACCGCACCCCAACGTCTTCTGACGTTGCCAGCTTGCAGCTTGGGACAAACGGGTCGTTTGCAACAGGCTGGGAAACTACCTACGGTAGCATCATCAACAAGATTCTAACTGCTGGATTTGGTAAGGTGATTTGCTGGATGCTTCCCGCACCTACGGGCTCTTCTGGTGAGGCTACGCTTGCTGCTGCGATCAACAATATTGCAGGGTATGTTGCAGGGTTGGGTGACTCCCGTGTGAAGTTCTTGGACACACGTAGCACTGATTATGCAAACGTTGCCCGCGCAGATGGTCTGCACCTCACTGACGCAGGGTATGCATCACTCACCTTGCTGCAACAGCGAGACTTCCCAGCCTTGCTTGCTTAAAATCTAACGTCTTCTAGACGCAACAAAGCCCCTACACCTCACGGTGTAGGGGCTATTTCTTTGGGGATTACATTTTATTGTTCAGCGATGTGTTGCTTGTTCTTCTTGCTCTCGCCATACATAGCTTGCCATGCTTCAGAGATTTGAATCACGATCATAGCAAGGAACAGGCGCAGAAGGATGTAGACAATCAACACAACAATGGCTGCACACAACATGAGAAGAAGGGCTCCAGAAGCTGCTGCCGCAGCGACAATCACGGGAGGGCCTAGAAGCCCCACCAAGGCCACAACAAAGAGGGTGAGTAGGATGGTGTTAAGCATCAGGATTCAGAGCATCAGAGAGGGTTTTAAGGGCTTCTACACGGGCTTCCTCAGAGGCAATCTTGCCATCGTAGGTGAGCTTGAACAGCTTAGAGACAAAGCCCTTGGGCAGAGATGTGGTTTCTGCAAATGCAGCCACTTCAGCCTTGAATTGCTCTTGAGCACGATCCATTGCTCGCAGGAACGTTGAAGCATTCTCATAGTAGCTTTGCATCAGGTCTACATCGATGCTGTAGGTTTCACCATCATAGGTGATAGCGATCTTGGTGTTGCCGTTCTCGTCGATATAGGTTTCAGTCATCATTCATCTCCTTCATAAAACATATCGAGCACATAGCTCAGTTGGTCAATCTCTTCAGCAGTCCAGACGAATTGCTGTTCGTAGTCTTCAGTGTTGCCGATGTTGTGTGCGTGGGGGTGACTCATTGTGTGTTCCTTCAAATGTTAGGGATGTCGTTGCCAGTGTGTACGCCATCCACATACACCTGCGGGACACTCTTATGCCCTTGAGACATGAGCCAAGAGCGTTGCTCTTCATCATCCGAGATGTTCACTTCAAGGAATACCATTCCAAGAGCCTTCATCTTAGTCTTGAGGATGAGGCAAGCTGTGCAGTTGTTTTTGGAGTATACGATGATCTGTTTCATTTGTTTCCTTGTCACTTACTCAGAATTTTTATCAAAAATGTCCACAATCTTGTCGGTGAACACACTGTACAGGTATACGAAAGACGCAATCGCAACCAATGTATACAGAACACCGTATGCCCAGCCAGGAGCACCAAAATGCTCAAGAGCAAGGTAGTAGGTGATTGATGCAACCAAAGGGTTGCGGAAAGGTAGGTTGTTCTGAGAGATAACCTTCTTCATTTCATTCTCCTTCAGAAGAGAGAGGGGCTTTGCCCCTCGTTGGTTGTTTAGACGAACACCGTGCCGTCAGGCACATCGTCTACAACAGAGTTTAGCACATAATTCACATTGTCGCTCTCCTGATTTGCATTCTGGAACTTGTCAATGTTGAGCCAATCCTCCATGTACTTCACGGGAATTTCTGTAGGGGCATCAAACTCAACAGGAAGCATCAGAGCATTGTATGCATCTGCTGCGTTCCAGTCAACCCATTGCCGTGCAATCTTTTCATTGCATCCGTTCACAAACCACCCCTTGCTTGCCAAGTAGGAGTTGAAAGAATACTCCCCTTCTCGTACATCGTCAAGCAATTGTTTGATCTTCTGTTCATTGCGTACACGCCACACAGCACCGCGTTCAGTGGCTAGCTCGATCTTCAGAATCTCACGACCAAAATCAGCATGCACCCACCGCTCATCTTGCATGATCTTAGACACGAGAGTGCCAATCCCGTAGAAGGCCTTCTCTGCCTCCACCACACCAAACGTGTTGAGGAATGACGCATTGAATTGTACACGCTCCAAAGCGAACAATGCAACAACAGCATTCATGATAATGGGATAGGCATCTTCCTTGGAGATCATTCCAAGAACGTACTTGGCTCCGGCAATACGCAATTCCTTGAATGCTTCTGCAATAGCCCCAAGACGTTGAGACAACATGGGGTTGTTGATAGCACGCTTGAATAGGGCGTCTTGGTCTGCAACACACAGACGAATGATTTCAGAGTAGGTGAGGGCGTGCAGGTTTTCAATCTCAGTGATCTTCACCCAACCGTCCCACAACTCAGAGTTGCTAACAAATGGGGCAAACACGCTTGCAATGCTGTGTGCAGCAGTAGTGTCAGCCCGCCATTGGTAGATGAGGTTTTCCACCATAAGCTCTCGCCCTGCCTCAGACACAGTGGTCATGTCAAGGCGATCTTGTTGCAAGGACACTTCCGTCTCTGCCCAATCAATACTCTTCTGAAGCTTGTAAAGTTCAAACAGCCTTGGGTAGGTCTTATGGATAGTGTCGTTCAGTTCAATCTCTTCACCAAGGAAAAGGGGATAACTCCCCTTGTTCCAGTTTTCCATCTGGCTCATGTTTCTCCTTACAGCTTACACCCACCATCACCACAAGATTCTTCTTGCTGCATCTCAGATGCCCCAATCTTGAAGTTGCGATAGTAGCGAGTCTTCAGTCCAACTTTGTTCCGATAGAAGAATTCTTCCATCAGTTGTTTCATGCTAACACGCTTCTCACCTGAAGGGAATGCGTGGTACATGTCAGCAGAGATGCCTTGGTCAGCAAACTTCTGGAAGATGGCATAAATGTCAGCCATGTCCTTCCAGGGAATATCCCAAGCCTTCTCATACTTGTCACCAAGTTCTTCCCACTCAGGAGGGATGAAAATGGTCTTAGTGTTCCCACTCTTCTTCAGGACAATCCCGTCACGGATCGGGTAGAGTCCGTTAGTGTCCCCAGCACGAATACTACTACTTTCAACAGGCATGTGATTCACCACAGCACTGTGTCGCAGACCATGCTTCGCAATCTCCTTGCGTAGCCCCTCCCAATCACACAGTAGTTGCTGAGAAGTGATATTGTCCACTTCCTTGCAATATGTGTCAATAGGGAGCCAACCCTTTGCATACCGAGTGCGATGGTGCCAATCACAAGGGCCACGTTCCTTGGCAAGAGCAACGGATGCCTTCAGTAGGCTGTATGTGTGCAATTCAGCAATACGATGGCAGAAGTCTTTCCCTTCCTGAGAGGAATACTTCAGTCCTTCCTTCGCCATAGCGTAGGCAAGATTGGTGATGCCTACACCTGCCGTACGACGGGCCTTAGCTGTGTACTCTACTTGTGGCAGAGGGAACGTTCCTACTTCAATCACATTGTCCACCATCAGCAGCGTGTGAAACGCTGCATCATAGTAGGCTTCAGGTGTAAGAGGGAAACGCCCAACGCTGATAGCTCCGAGGTTGCAAATAGCTACTTCACCGGAAGCATTACCAGAAGTGTCATACAGTTCAGTGATATGGCTGTAGGGGTACGTTGGAGCATTATATTCCATACAAAGGTTACTGCTCCAAATCGTCTCAGCAAATGCCCCATGTGAATTCACATTAGTGGCATTAAACTCATACAACCGACCAGTGACTTCATTCTCAGAAAGAAACTTCTTCAGCAGGTCACGGGCCTTAATCACCTTCCCCTTCCCACAAGCAATCAGGAAGTCCATCATAGCATCAAAATGTTCCGTGCTCTGGCTAAAGAACTCCCTCCAAAGGTCAGGAGCATCTTTGTACGAAATCAGCAACCAATCCTTCCCTTCCTTAGCACGACGAACAAAGCTCTCATTGTACTGGAAAGCATAGTCCATTCCGTCTACACGTTGATCGTCAACGCTTGTTGGGTTGCGTAGGGCTAGCAGTGTGAAGATTTCAGGGTCAAGCGCGTTTATGTACTCTGTGACAGCGCCCCCGCGCTGGCCTTGTTTGTTTGCCTTAGCTTCAGCTTCCTTGAGGCGAAAGTATGGGATTTTACCCCCGTGCTTGATAAGACCGTTACGAACCTTATCCCCCTTAGACCGAATCATTGCAAACCCACCAATACCAGCGCTAGCGGCAGTCATGGTGTAGTAGATGTGATTCTGTGCCTCAATGCTTGCCAGTGTGTCCCCTGCAACACTCTTACAACAAGAAGCATAGCTCCGCTTCGATGTGCCTAGATTGGTTTTGTTTGGTGTGGGTGTGTTGATGACACTATCAGAAATCTTCTGGTACATCTTCGCAACACGCTCTAGACGAACGTCTTTAGACTCACTCTTGCAGGCACCCATTGCTTGACGCATGACACCAAATTGAGGTGTCTCCTTTGGGGACTTGCTCACAATATCATTCAGCAAATATTTCTGGATGTCTTGCCGCACTTGAGTGCTAGTGAGTTCAAAGTCCTTGGAGTGGTCAATGACGCTTCCCAAGTAGTCAAGCTCCTCGTCTGAGTAGCCCATATCCTCCATGTATCCCTGATTCACCATATTCTTGTAGTGCTCTTTCAGGGAGGGGAGGTAGTGACTACCAAACACCCGCTTATACAAGTCTCCAACAAGGAGTCGTCCTGCCATCTTCAGTCCAGCCGTGGTACGGAGGTCTTCACAAGAGGAAATCATTGCCTCTTGAAGTTCTTCAGTGCTGCATCCATCGCTGCACTTAGCGTATGCCTGACAAACAATGTCAAACCAATCCACGCCAACAACCTTAGCCCATTCTGCCCATCGGCTCAGCTTCTCAGGGTCAAAGGCCTCAACACTCCCGTCCCGCTTCTTTACAGTCTTAATCATCCACATCCTCTCATCTAGGAAAACAAAAAGGAAGACTATTATAAGGAAATCTTCCCTTTTGTCAATACATCAGCAAGAGCACAGAGGCTTCACAGAGCCATCTTCTGCATAAACATCTCCACGAATGTCATCACGAATCCAACGCAGCGTGCGAAGCTGATTGGACACGTCTTCGTAGTCAGGCTCAATGTAGGCCATCTCTTGTTGTCGCTTAGACATATCCTCAAGCTCAACATCGGCGTCAGCATCGTCAGCAATCATTGTGCAGCCAGAGCCTACGCCCATAAGCTTTGCAAGCTCTCGGGCAAGGGATTTATCCCCAGCACGCCCTGCTGCTGCCATACGATCATAGTTGTCAGCAAGCCTGCTGTTGAGGAATTCCCGATTGTAGGGGTTTACATGGCCTACAGCACGAAAGCCAATGACAACATTGCCCTGTAGATTGCGATGCTTAGTGGGGATGTATTCAATCCCGTCGTTAGTGTCAAACCCCATAGCGTCTAGGACAATCGACATTTGAATGTCGTGGTCAGGGTGAAGCATTTCAATTTCATTCATGTGCATGAAGTAGGGTACTACAGCACGGATATCACTAAAGCTCAGAACACGCATTTATTCTCCTTGTTGTTTGTTAGTATTTGAGTGTCAATACCCAAATCCCTCTGTGTCCTCGTACGGCACATCAATATCTGACGACGGATGCTCTGGCGAGGGATATTTCCCATCATCTTGAAGCTGTGCAGCAATCTCTGCGTACTCTGTTTCAATCAACACTTCACGGCACCCCTGACACGTACACAGAGGGATGTTTCGGTAGTAACGGGTGGCACGGGCTCCACACACTTCACATGATTCACCAACAGTGACAGGCATTCAAATTCCTTTTCCTACGTTCTTCTCAATCCATTGTTTCAGCAGAGCATTCCCGTCTAAGGGGATGACTGCGTTGTAAGGGTATTCATGCTGCTCATCCTTATTGTAGATGTAATAGGAAGATTGCATGAAGTCAGCCTTCACGATAGCTTCTTCTCCATTCTCCACAATCACTTGTGGAGGGGATGTGTTAGGGGAGATAGCCACTCCCCTGTGGGGCATCACAAGATGCAGCGTGTACGGTAATGATCCAATGTTCATAGGGATAGAGTTCATGGTTCATATCCCCAACAATCAATCTGTTGCTGGCTCATTGGCAGATACATCACAGAGAGGGGGATTCCTTGCATGTCTTTCAGGAATTGTGGGAAGTCTTCCAAGTGGCACAGGGCTTCGCTCCCGTTAACACAGACGACAACAATGTCTAGAGCACGTTCAGTCATTGCGTTTCCCATATTTCTTCTCAAGCCATTCAAGAGATACAAACAGGGGATCATAGGAGCCGTTCTTAACGTTGTGCTTCACAACAACTCCGCGCCAATGGTGGTTGCCTTGGTATCCCTTGTAGTCCTCATCATGGCTGTAGCCTGCACCAGCGATTAGCCCCCATTGCTGCTGACCATCGTGAGCCAGAAACCGGGTGGCAACATCCAGCGTCTGACGGTGCCCCATGCTGAAGCTAGTGCCGATGGTCTTCAACATTGCTGCTGCGCTTCCACCAAGAGGCTTTCCAGTCATATTGTTGGTGAAGTAGTGGCAGTAGCTCACACCATCAATGGTGATTGGCTTCAGGAAAGGAATCACCTCCCACCCTTGCATATCGTAACCCAGGGAGTGAATACCGAGAGTGCCATGCAGTTCAGGGTTGTCATTCACATAGCGCTCAAGGCGATGCTCATGGTTCCCGAGAGTCATCACCATACGCGGGGAGTAGATCGGCTCTCCTAGAACCCTTTGTTGTGATTGTAGCCTGTGCAGAGGGGCTAGTAGCAACATCATCCCTTCTTCGGCAGCCCTAATGTCTGCGTAGACACGTTTTCCTTCTGCCGTTCGCTTCCCCTTATCGTACAGGCTCAGAGATTCCATGTCTGCGAAGTCTCCCGCGTGAATAATCACATCAGGACGCTTGCGAACAATGTACTCACCAATGTGCGATAGGAAGCTCATATCAATTCCCGGCTTCACTTGGGAGTCTGGGATGAACATGTGGACAGTGCCTTCTTGGTATGAAGTAGAGTTTCCACAACCAAGGTCTTTGCCTCGCAGCCAGTCCGACACAGAGGACTTACTAATCCCCAAATGCTTTGCAATAGCACGCCATGACATCACCCCCGTCTTAGCAAGAGCAATAGCGTCCTTCTTCCAATGTTCTGTCATTCATTCTCCTTCAACATATTCTCAGCCCATTTCTTCACTTCTGTACAGTTGTAGCTGTGTACGCGGGTTCCTTTTGAGTTCAGAGCAACGTGGACTGCACCAGGAAACATACTAAGTGGTTCACTGTTGTCCGGACAAACAACAGTTAGCATTACACCATAAGGAATAAATCTGTCACACTCAGCGATTAGCTCTTGCAGGGTCATCCATTCTCCTTCTTGAAACAAAGTTTGATACGCTGCCACAGAGAGGGTTGTTCTGGAATAGGCTCCCACAGAACACCACTGGGACCACACGTACCACCTTGCCTTTCAACTGCTGCGGGTGCGTAGCGGACAACACCTGTCACGTAATCAACTGACAGAGGTACTTTAGTACAGTGCGGAGTGGGGGATAGTGTTGGTTGCCTAAAATATCTGCAATCCTTGCACAGCTTGATATCGTTCAATTTTTGCCCTCCTTATTGCATTTGATAGGTTCCCACAACTTACGCGCATACCCACACCCTCTTGATCTTTGCAGACTGCTACACATCTCTAATTCGTGCTGCTCATCCTGCCCGCCAAGAGCGTTCCTTCTTTGCCACAACTTCAGTACATATGAACTTGGAGGGGAGTTGCTGTAGTGTTTACAGTCTTTGCACAGTTTGTGTTCACTCGTCACGCACCCTCCTTGTCATAGGACATCCCATTCAACATATTCTCGGCCCACTTCTTCACTTTTGATGGGTTGTATTGGTACACCTGATCCCCACTTGAGTTCTCACAAAGAAGGATTCCACAAGGAAACCCATCAGGATACCAGCTAGGGATACTCCTTCCCTTCACCCAAACAAGGGACAACATGATGTTATGTTTGATGCACTTGTCGCAGTCAGTGATTAAGTCTTGCAGGTTCATTCAGTTTCCTTGTCATAGAAAATCTTCGCCACTTCCCACTCCTTCTGTTTCAAGTAGTCTGCAAACCATTGTTCACTCAGAACAACACGCATCCCGCCAGGGAGAATCATCTCAAAGGAGCTTTCACCAATACGTGAGCATTGGATATTTGAGATGTTGATGGAGAATTTATTTGGAAGCATTTTTGATTTTCTGGATTAGTACGCCCACATAGGTGCCTACCGCTTGTTCGTACATCTTCAATTCTTTTGCTTCATCGTAAAGCTCCAGCCAACGAGAAGGGAAAGATTGGGTATCACCTGAGAAACACACATCAACAATCGCACCTTTTGTGCGTACTACTTTTCCTACACAATCACAGTAGTCTTGCAATTGCTTAAGGTAATGTGCAAATCTGTGCTCTACCAAAACATGTTTGACCTTGACAACATCCCCAACCTTAAATTCTTGCGTCATCTTACCCCCTTTCAGGAAGCATCTTTTAGGGCGACAATGATATCCATAATCTCATCGTACAGTTTGTCAGTCACATCACTGAGAGACCGAATCGACACTCCATCTAGGTTGCACACTCCCTCTTGAACACGCTCAAGTTTTGAGATGATGTCGTTAACATCGAATAAGAGATTTTGCTCCTCACTCTTGTTTATGTCAGCAGATTTCGCAATCTCTAGCCAGTGCCAAGGAAATGCCTCATCTAGATCTTTAAGCCAAACATCCCCGTCAGCGTCCGTATAGAGAACATCGTCCACCGTTCCGATTTTAGCTGGGTCATCGTTAGTGTAATGCTCCCACCGACTATCCACCATCACAATCTTAACTCGATCACCGATGTTGAATTTGTACGTCATTTCATTTCTCCTTCAAAAAGATTTCTTCCAATGCAGATCTACGCTGCGCCTTCGTCATCTTCCCATTGTAGCCATGTTCTGCAAGGAACACAACAACATCCTTTGCAGGTTTCTTCTCCCAAGCAATTGCTTGCTTGATTGCCATAGCCTGCTCAAATGTCATCTTATGCTTTTCAGCATAGCTTTTTACTTTGTGAGCTTCGCGGCTAACGAATTGTAGCATGTCCTCTGTGACAAACACAATCCCTTCTACAAAAGATTGAATGTCTGACACACTACGCAAGGAGTGCTCCCCGATCTTATGATCCACTTCTAGCTTGTTCAGTGGAAGCACTTCACCTGTCAAAGCACACACCCCACCCCATACAGTGTCAACACGCCCACGGGGGTTTGGATTGGGAATACGTACACGATGCTTCTTGAGGAATTCAAGCTTGACAGGGTGACGATTCCACAGAGAGCGACGGATGCCCCCACGTATCCAAGAAAGGAAGGATGCTTCTGATTTCCAGATGTGGGGGAGGGATTGCCAGGGAAGAATCTTTTCATTCATCTGGATCATACCCAACAATGTCACAAATATCTTTCACCCAATATGTGAACGTGTCCCCGCGTTCCTCTACGTAATAGATATGATCTTCTCGGATGAGACCGAACTGGCTCACTTGTTTCTTGCACAAATTCCACAGAGCAAGGAGTTGTTCTTGTGTCGGTTCTTTGTTGTTCATTTACTTCCCCATAAGTTCAGCTATAAAAGTGATCCACGCAATCAAAAGCCACCCGACCATCCAAGCATGAGACGCAAAAAACGCCTTATCAAGAAGTCTACTACTCTGACCCTTCAGGACGCGAATAAATAGGCATGTGAACAGCGCAAATGCACCAAATATTGATGCGTACAGACAAAACTCAGCAATCATTTCTTCCATTCCTTCCTCGCCAATGGAAAGAGATACCACGTAACAAACACTGTTGCGGAGTAGACGATACCGAGATTGAGCAACATTATTCCCACTGCAAGGTTTTGCTTGAAGTTTTCCTCGGAGATTGGTGCATTAGGAAATGTGTATGTAATGTGGAAAACTGTTTGCATGATAATGACTACAACAAACACCCCAAAAGCAGTGCTGTAGAAGTAGCCACTGTTTATCGTTGCCAAGATTATGCAAACGCATACCAAGGCGATGATTAGTGATATAGCGAGAACGGTCATTTCTTCATCTTCCTTTTCCTGAATGGTCCAGCAAGCTTTTTACGGGAATGTGGGTATCGTTTGAAGTGCTCATCCCGCTCCCAACTACGCATGAGACAATAGAGTCTCCAAGCACCTTTGCGCAAGCCCTTTAAGTCGAGAGTGTTGACTGTGAGCTTCAGGTCAAAAGTCTCTATCTGATTTTCAAACCACTCCATAGTTCATCAACACCTTTCTCAAGTCAATCTTGTCTCCGGGCCAACGCAGCATCCTTGCTGCGTCAAAGTACATCTGCCAAATACCTACAGCGTCTTTGGTGCATCCCTTGCCGTCCCATGTTGTGTATGTGATAGGGGAAGAATACCACTCAAAATACTGACTGTAAATAGCAGACATTGCTTCTTTGACGTTTGTGCAATCCTTCAGAAGATTGTAGCACGCCACATCCCCAAACTTCTGACCACTCAAATCTGCTGGTCGATAACCGTCTGCTTTGTCTCCCAGAAGACTCTGGGCAAGCATCCAAATCTGCCCCTTGCCCTTGAGTTTTCCTTCCTTGAGCACAAGCTCCCCAAAGCCCTCAATACGCTCTACGGGACCATCCCCGTCAAGCTCTAGCAACCAAGATGTGTAGCCACGAGCATCCTTGTCAATTGTAGCTTGGACAATCTTCTTTCCCGATTGTTCCCCAGCGTAAGCACACATAGCTAAGTAATCATCAGCTTCATATCCATCTGTGACAACAGCGTTGTATTCTTGCTCAAGCCATTTCTTCAAGGGCTTTAGCTGCAAGGGACGGATGCCTCCATCACGATTGCTCTTGTAGCGTGTTGGCAAGGGAATGTCTAGGCGGAAGTTGTTAGGGCCGCTAAGGACAATCTCAAATGTGCTTGCCTCTGCACGATTGAGCCACCCCGCAATCATCTCACGGGCGATCTTGTGTGCATATTCAATAGGCTTAGGCTCTTGCACATCTGTAATGTTCCATTCAGCATAGTCGCCTAGAAGGCTTGCCTTAAACTCTGTTCGATTGCGTGCTGTGCGATGTTCTTGTGTGACGGGATGGAAGCAAGAGATGCTTCTGTCTTCGTTCACAGCAGCCGCCTTGAAAGCTAGCAAGTCTCCATCAATTACTAAGTGTACGTTGTTGTTCGGCATTGCGTTCCTTAAAACAAGAAAGCCCGCCACCCATTACAGGCAGCGGGCGTAAGCTCCCCTTAAGGGGCTAGATCATCAGAAGGGGCAGGCGTCCCCAAGATCATCAGAAGCCTTCACAGGCGCTTGAATCACAGTCTTGGCTACCACAGGGGCAGCAGGCTGAGAAACACGCTCTACGGGCTTGCTAGAGGCCTCCTTGGGCTTGTATGTGCTGGGCTTGTCGGAGTAGAGGCTAGCGAATACACTACCCTCCCATTCTTGGCTACGTCGCATAGTGTTCACCACATGCATACGCAATTGTTCCTTGGGGTCGGACTCAGGAGGCTTGTTCATGTAGTAGAGGAAAGGTTCAGTCTTCGTCTCAGGTACAGCCATTCCCCGAGCAAGACCCCCTGCGTAGACAATACTCTCAGTGTAGTAGCTCTTACCAGTTTTCTTTGAGTCCTTGTAGTGGACATGGACCTTGAACAAGAAAGCTTTGCCCAGCAACTTATCAACACCGTGAGGGTTGAACGCTTCTCCGGGCTTAATCACCTTCGCATCAACAGCCATCTTGTAGAGTTGGTGCTTTACGTCGAAGGTAGGAGTACCCTTTTCGTTCTTCTTCCACTTCAGAGGGGTAGGACGGGCAATAACCGTACCAATCTCCTCGCCCATCCAAAACTCACCGCCTAGCCACAGGCGCAGGGGCAGAGGCTTGCTCTCACCAAAGTGCTTGCCCTTGTCCACAATCACGCCGGGGAAGTCAACAGCAATTGCAATGCAACGCTGTGGCTTCTGGGGCCAGCACTTCAGGCGAATAGGCTTACCAAGGCGATCAAAGCCATCCTTGAAGTAAGTGTCAGGCTTCTCCGCAATGTCCTTAGCTTCCTGAGAAGCATCCCCCTTGTATTCCACTTCGGCATCTTCCATAGGCTGAGTGCCAAGGTCTACGATGCCAGCAATCACACCAGCAATGGTTTCAGGACCATCAGACTCAAGTTGTTCACGTACTTGAGCAACAACATCCTTGTTGAGAGCATCCCAATCAATCTTAGGACCATTGCTAGAGCGAGAGGAAGAAGCGGAGTTCAGGTCGATATCGTCAAATGCCATTTGTGTGTTTCCTTTGTGTGTTTAGGCTTAAGCCTGGGTTTGTTGAGAGAGCATAGTCTCTAGGTTTTTAAGGAATTCTTCGCTTGTTGCAACGAAGGCATCAAGGGCTCCTTGTGACCCTTCAACCTGTTCGGGGAACAGGATTACATTCTCTTTTCCCATCGTGTAAGCGGCCAGAGCAATCATCTGTGCAATAGCACAAGCAAATGTACTCCAGTTACTAGCCTCATCAATGACAGACAGGGCTCGGACAGCAAGGGATGTTGCGTCCTTTGAAATATCTTTAGCTTCTTCGTTTGTCACTTGTTTCTCCTTCTTTACAGGTCTTGCGTGTTCACACTTCTTACTCACCGGGTACTGACAGAAAAACACAACACTTCCATTATCAAGCCGTTCTGCCACGCCATGCTGGTACTCACAGCGGTTGGGGTGTGAACACTTAAATGGACGTTCCCAGCAACTGGGCCGAGTAGTCATTTCTTCTCCTTCTTGAACAAGGGCTTGTTGAGGGATTTCCACAAAGCCTTGGTCCCTTGCTCACACAACAGTTTTGCTTTGCTGTACACAAGGTACATGACAAAGACAACAGAATACCAATTCATCGTGGTTCTCCCTTTCTATTTGTTAGTGATTACGTTTTGTTCTGCTCTACACTGTTGATGACAATGTTCAGTGCCTCAACAGCTTTCTTCAAATCTTGCACGGGGTTTTCCTTGAACGGGCTACGGAAGATGTACTGTGTTGCTTGCACAATCCAGGCCATCTCGTTTGAGCTAAACACTCGCTCCTCCAGGGCGTCGTGCTTATTACAGAACGCCTTGTTCACATCCTTCACTTGGATGTTTTGCTCAGGAAAGAGCAAGTAGTATGGTTGGGAAGAGATGGTGACACACTCTTCTTCGTGTGGTTCTTCTTGCTCCACCTTATCAATTACCCGGTAGGAAACGATGTCCTCAGAGTTTCCACACACAGTCCAGTCAAGGTTACTTGGGTTGAAGGGGATGTACTTTTCTCCACTTAGAAACGCCACCTCGACTGTTGCGTTCTCATCAACAGGACAATTCCCGCCTCCCCATTTGATCCACCCAGCAGCGTCCAGATTGTTAGTGTATTCTTCTTCAAGAAGAGTTTCTTGCTTCTTTCCCACAACGCGGTATGTGACGATATCGCCGTTGTGCCCATGCCAACCCCAATAGTATCGCCCAGCCTCTACAGGCTCGTTGTGAATTTCCGGGTCGCCTCGAAACTTGACTTCAACAGAGCCGCAGGGGTCAACAGGACACTCCCCACCCTTCCAATCAATCCATTCCGACATTTCTCAATCTCCTTTCAATCTCGTTAAAGCAGAGCAATGCTTCTCTTCGTGTTTGCTTTAGCTCTTCAACTGAGTGCTCATTATAACCGTGTTTGTGCAGCCAATCAAGAGATTTCACGATGTTGATGAGCAACACTTTGTAATCAGCATCCCCGAGATGTTTTTGAGCAAGCCCTTGTGTCATTCCTTTCGGGAGTAACACCCCCCGCTTAAGCCTGACAAGGGCTGTATCTTCCCCTTGGACAAACAACCCCGTGAGCACAGTGGCAAAGGAGATGTGTTCTTCCTTTGTCCACCCCTCAATGTAGTTGATGTCTTTCGGGGTGTTCCTCTCAATGCGTGCTTGGTTAATGCGCTTCCCAGATGCACGCCTAAGCTTCTTGATAGAAGCAAAGACATGCTTTCTCTTTGGCTTCACAGCTTGTTAGTGAAGAAGCCTTGCAGAGAGGGGTGACGCTGGGTAGCAATCTTTGCCATCTCCTTAGCGCTATTATTGCTCACTTTGACAGGGTTGTCAAGGAAATGTGGGCGCTCAAAGCGAAGGCGATCAGCGATGTATCGCGCAGATGCTTGAGAGACGCCACGGCCCTTAGTGGCGAGGGCTTCCACCTCAAAGATGGATTGAATGTGTTCATTGGTCATTTGTTTCTCCTTTAGTGTACGTCTTTCCATGTGCCATTGTATGCCATTTTTGCTTCTGCCGCAAGAGCAACTTCCATTTTCAGATACTCCCCAGCCTTCACAATACCTTTCTCAGCAAACTGGCAGATGCCTTCTTGAATGCCATCCTCCACTTCCCAAGAGTATTCATCGTGAACCATGCTAATACGTTTCACTTGCTTTCCTTTGTACAGGTAGAAAGGACGACCTTTCTCGTCAATGTACATCTCGCCTAGCCAAGTGTCCATGAAGCAGGCTGCATGAGACATTGCAATAGCGCCAAGGCCTTGCCCAAGGCAGGACAGGAGGACATTTGCTCCACGGACAGAGACAAGCCGCCCATCCTTCCCGGGAATGAACTTACCCTTACCCGTTGTGTTGTAATACCTCTCCACTGCCTTCTTCAGCAGACCAAGGCCTTTGTTCCCTTCCCAATAGTCATCATAAGCCTGCTTGCCCCGTGCTTTTGGGAGGCCAAGACTGCTAGCAAGCTTTGGTGCCCCACCCCCAAAGGCCAGGAGGTAGGCGCCCGTCTTCGCCTTGTCTCGCCAAGGTTTGAAGGCCTTATCTTCCTTCAAGTCGGGCTTGTTCTTGTCAAACTTGCTATGAAGCTCAGGGAAGAACACAAAAGCATTGTGGGTGTGAATGTCACCCTCAAGGTTCATTTTTGCAAACCACCCATCATCATACTTGAATGTGTACGCAGCAAGAGTCCGATTTTCGAGGGCGGAGGCATCACACCCAATAAACCACTTACCTTCTTCCACACCAAACAAGTCACGCATCTCTGCCCCAAGCAACACCTTCTCACTAGCCTTTGGGACATTGACGACAGTCCGATGCTTCACACGGCTCGTAGGGGTGTAGCCAGAAATCTCTGCGCTAAGTCGTCCATCAAATGATAGACGCCAGTTGTTCAGCCATCCTTGCACAATACCAAGACGATTGCGGTAGCTCAGAAACTTCACAACCTTCTTCGGGATATCCGCTTCCATCTTCAACAGATTAGGGCAAATCACCCCTGCGTTCTGAATCTTCGGGGTAGTCTTGATGTACTTCCCCTTTTCATCTCGCATCTTCTTCCCATCGGGTCCGTTCTTGAAATTCCAGAAGTCATCATGGGGCACCCACCCCTCTCGCATAAACCAGTCTTTCAGTTCATCGTTGTCGTCAATCTCCATTGGGAGTGTGACAGGAAGAATCTCACCCGGAACAAGATCACTCTCTTTCCCGTAGGCTTCTACATACCAACGGTCTTCGTAGTAAACTTTTGCGTTGTGCCTCTCAAGCCACTTCTCCATAGTTGAAGAGAAGCTACCATCCTTTTTGAAAGGCTTTGCTGGGATTCGGTAGAAAGCCTGTTCTGCTGTCTTTAGTGGACGAGGTGGAAGGTGAGGTTCCACTTCTGCCCGAATCTCGGCCATCTTCTCTTCAATGTGAGCCACTAGCTTCTCAGCACGATCCTTGTGGAAGTATTTCCCTGTGTGCGCTTGTGCCTGATAGAGCCAGTAGTCCTTTGACACTTGACGAAAGCTGTTGTGGGGCCAGGCACCTTCTCCGTAGACAGATGTGTAGAGGTCTGTTGCTTGCTTCCACAACTTAAAGAACACACCAATACCTGCTTTAACGTCATCGTCGCAGTATGTGTCCATGATCGGGTGGTAGAAGGAAAACTCATGCCCCTTTGGCTCGTCCCCACTCATGGCTCCTGCATCAATAAGGGCTTGCCGGTAATCCATCTTCTCATCTTCAGACCCGGATGCAAGGTAGGCTAGGGAGTGTTTTGGTAAGTCTGGGTTCAGGAACATGCTGAGGACGTATGTGTCCACGAAGGTTACAGGCTTTCCCTCGATCCAGTCACTACCTTGTTTACCAACCCGAGGGGTGATGTTCAAATGCCTCCACATGGCCCATACGTCAAACCCGTAGCCATTATGGAACACAACATAGCACTTATCCTCAAAGGAGTTAATGAAATCGAGCACTTGTTGTCGCGCAGTGTCATCACGGAACGGGTACACCTTGACAGACCGGTTTCGGTCTAGGGAAGACAGTCGCATGTACCAAATCTTTGTAGACTGCAAGTACAGACCGTCAGCTTCAATGTCTAAGTAAAATCCTTTCAATCCCATAATACCCCTACAATTTGTAAACAAACACATGCTTAGGTCTTAAATTGGTAGTATCCCAAACCCTTTTACCACCCCATCCATCTGTGCCCTCACCGGATGTTCTTTTGCAAGTGAAACCTTTAGTTTGTCCCACTAAAGCCCAACCGTTTCTGAGATAAATTTCACCTGTTCTGGGCAATTCAACGAGACTTTCAAACCCCAACACAGTATCCTTGTACTTTGTTTTCCAGTCCTCAACTATTGTTTTCATAAAGAGGCTAAGTACAACTTGACTAAAATTTCTAAGTGGATACTTACCATTTACTCTTTCTATATGGAAAAAGACGTTATTTACAATAAAGTCAAGATCATCTCTACTTGTCCCTAAGTATTCGTGCCGTCCTGGAAGATGGAGTGTAGCACTTCCGCCGACTATGGCACCATAGTAGCAATCATCGAACATCACCGCGTAGCAGATACTCCTCCCGACGAACCCTTTCGGTCTAGAGTAGTGATTAGCCATGTTTTCTAGGAGTCTACTGTCAGTTTTCTTTATGGGTACTAGCCTAAGCATGCTTCATCTTCCCTTGTAACACCATTTTATTCCAACAACATCAATTGCTTCACATATTTCTTCAATCTTCCCCTCACCACTCATCAATCACTCCTTCAATAACTTCGTCAAACGACGACTGTAATACTCTGCGCGAGAAAAGTCACCTTGCAAAATACACTCTTCCATATTACAAATCGTGTCAGCAATCTTCACCCTGAGAGCAACAGCGTTTGCTTTTACGCTGGCGAAATATTCTTCGGTAGTTTCACCTGTGCGCTTAGACATTGCAATCACAGCACGTAGGCCTTCCTCACCAACGCAGTAAATAATGTCATCGTAGTAGCACACTGTATCTTCTATAACATCATGCAACCAAGCCACTCCGACAAGAATATTGTCGTCGTGTACATTGTACAACTGCTTCACTTTGTTTGCGACACACCTGAGGTGATACATGTACGAGGAATTACCGTAAGTCTGCCCACTGTAGCAAACCCTGGCGTACTCTTTAATGCAGTCAATGTCTTTCATATCACTCCTTCAATTCACGAAGTCCCTTCAACACAGACTTCAACACATTGTCAATCCAAATCTTAGTCTCGTCCCAATTGTGAGGGCCAGCCCCAATATACCAATCAGCACGAGTCTCGAATGTTCCATCTGGAAACACCTTACGATGGACATAGAGACCTTCATAATCTGTGTGCTGTTCAATGAGTCGTTGAATATCCTTCAGATCAAACACGTCAAAATCATCTTCTAAGAGGATGTCGATAATTCGCTCGCCCCAAAAAGAAGAGTCATAACTCCCCCAGAAGAATGTGTCACTCAGCATTGTAGGCATCAATCGCTCCTTCAGTGTTTCAATACAGCCATTGTAGGCTGCAATGTTGTCTGTGTCAAGCGTTAGAAGCCAGTGGAGTATTCCTCTTCTACAACAAGCTCCACCTCCCATGTCTCACCATTTAGTCGAAACTCATCACAAACACCCAGAGTGCCCCAAGGGCGATTCTTCAACACAGTGACACGACTATTACCCCGTGAGCGATCAGGCATCACTTGTCCCTCAAGACCCAGCACAATCCACGCAAGAGCCTCCAGACTACTACTACCACGCATATGGCTCTTGTCCACCTTCACCCAATAGGGATTCTCATCAGCATCCTTGGGAGGCTTGTTGTCTGCAAAGCCAGAGCGATTGATGTGCGAGACAGCAATCACACATACGTCATTTGCTGCACAGAAAGCAGCAAGCTCTGTCATTACATGGTCAATCACCTTGCGCTCATCCTCATCTGCACCACCCCCTGAAGTACACAGTGCCAAGTGGTCAAGGATGATGTAGCCACACCCACAAACATGGTGCAGGTATTTCAGCTTGTTCATCAGAAGCTGGATAGGAAGGTAGCCGAAATGATCCACAAACACTGCACGATCTTCGTCAGCAATTGCGTCATATGCTTCCCGAATCTGCGCTTCTGTGGCACACGACAGGGGTGAGTTCTTGAACTTGTTGTAATTCACCTTCAGGTAGGATGCAATCATTCGTTGCATCGTTTCCTTGCGTGTTTCTTCCAAGTAGATGAAGCCTACTCGCTCCCCAGCCTTGAGAAAGCCTGAGCCAAAGATACTGGTGACAGTGCTCTTACCCACGTTCACGCCGGAGGTTAGCACAACAAGCTCTCGCTTGCGGAAGCCACCAATTGCTTCCATCAACTTAGGGAACTCAGGAATCATCACCCCCTTCACACGGGGAGCAATGATTTCATCAAAGGGAATGTCGCTTGCCATGAGAATCTTCTCAGCAACAAACTTACTCTTCCCAAAAGCAAGCAAATTAGCCAAGTCATGACTCTTCCCCTCTTGAAGGTAGTCGGAGGGGTCTTTCATCCCGTCGCCATATTGGACAACAAAGATGTTGTCAGCCATCAATGCTGCTGCGACATTCTCTGTGGCTTCCTTGCCACGAATGATCTTCTTCTTCTTTTCAGCAGGCGTAGCTTCGTCGTTGTCTAGACCAAGGATCAATTCATCAAACGATTTGACAAAGTGTTCATTGTGCAGGACAGACTCAACAGCGTTTGCTGTGCCACAAGAAAGACCAACAACAAAGGGGCGCAACTCAGCGTACTTCGTCCCTTGCACGCGGTCAATCATTGCTTGCAAGGATGCTGCTACGTCCCACTCCCCTTCAACAACATACAAAGCTGAGTGCTTACGCTTGTTTGCTTCAGCCACTTGCTGACCAAACATCTTACAGCCAACGCCAACTGAGCCAATAGCTGTGAAGTGGAAGTCTCCGTCCTTGGGGACAGTCATGTCCCGCTTCTTGTAGCCTGAGAGCTTCCCTTTTTGATCGTAGTATGGGAAATAAACAGCTTCGATTGTAGAGCCATCCTTCTCACTCAGGGCTACACGGATGCCAAGCATCTCGCATGTTTCCTGGCGGATGTTCCGATCAGGGATGTCCCGGAAAGGAAGCTTTTGAATGTCGGCCAGCGTTTCTTTGTTGTGTGCTGACGGCTTGTATTGTTTCACTTTCACGTACATCTATCCCTTTCAGTTATTCAGAGTCTTCGACTGAGTAGTTCCACTCAATACGGTCAAACGCAGCTTCCTTAGCCAACTGTTCAATCTCCTCTTCTGAAGTATCGTCGTCCACTTCAAACTCGAATTCGCAGTCAGACCCAAACTTACTTGTTGCAATGTACCCTCTAACTGTTTTCATCATGTGTCCTTATAGAAAATCCACACCAACGTCTTGATTGTTCACCCGGTCAATGTGTGCAGTGTCACAGCGTTGAGCACCTTTACGTTGTTGCATCAACGCCCCAAGCAAGCGTTTGTCAAGGGTTTGCTTCTCACGAAGATGTTTGAGGATGTACGTGTCCCCTTCATCAAAAGTGAGCCCGCTTGCTTTGATTTCGGAAACATCCTCCTCTTCAAAACGAATTCGTTCACTGTTCTTGTCAATCCGACTCTGAAGCTGTGAAATAAACTTGTCAATGTTCATTCATATTCTCCTCGCAGTTGTGCCCCTTCCATCATGGCTTGCACCATGCGCTCTTGTAGCTTTTGCTTGAATGCTTCCTCAGAGACGTAAGGCTCATCTTCCTCTTCGTAGGGCTGGCTAATGATAAAGCTATCAAAAGCCCTCCCCTGCCGCTTCAGCATTGCTTCGTAGGAGATTTCCTTTTCCACCATCTTCAGAATCTTAGACAGGGCGTACTGCTTTTTGTGCAGCATTCCATCTAGGTGAAATTCTTTCCAGAAGTTGATTTTTCCTCGATTAATGTCCATCTCACTCTGCAACAAGCTCTGCTGTGCCTTCAGCAATTCTTCCTTAGTCATCATTTTGATTCTCCTTCAATGAACAACATGCACAGGAATATCGCACACATCATCTTCTCTGTCAAGCACTTCCAAGATGTCCCCATGACAAAGCATGTAGACAAAGATGGGCTGTGTGAAATGCGTGGAAACATTCCAAGCATAGCACATCACCATGTCTCCGTCTACAGCGTAGTCATCACATTGCACGAGGATGGGCTCATGCTGGTCATAGATGTTTTCGATTTTGATAACGTACATGAGCCGCTCCTTTGGTTGTTAGCCAGCCTTATTCTCGCCAGCGATCAGTTTGCGATGTTGCAACCACCCGCAGAAATTGCCACTCCACAGGTTTCCGTCACGGTCTGTGTGAGAAATTCCGGTTTGCCATGAATCCGGGTTTCGTGAGTAGTTTTCTTCACCTAGATCACTAAAGGAGCATTCAACCATCGGAGTAGCTTGATGCTCAAGAGCACTGGCATGCTTACGCTCATCCCCAACCAATCGCTCATATACTTGAATACTCTTCTCAAGATCGTAGTCAGTGTTCCTGAATGAGACAGCGGCGCACCGTGCAGAAGACACTTTGATAGCATCTTCCAGGGACAGAACATGGTATTCATGTTTTACGTCTGACGCAATGCCATAAATCCGACACCCATCCACCTTCTTAGACCACACATAGGGCAAATGCCACTCCCCAGGCTCCAACACCTGAGCAACAGAAGCATCCTTCGCAGCCTTCATACAACGTGCAAGCTCTGCAATCGTCGGGTCTGCTGCGTCATCATCCCGTAGCCAGAAGAAGTTGTTCCACTCCGTTGCTGTGATGATGGTTTTCACCATCTGAAAGGGCTCGACTAGGCGATTGTAGATTTGTTTGGCGTATCCAGCGTCATGAAATCCTTTTGCAAACTCGATTGCTCGTCGCTTGGCAACATCCCAATACTCACCGGGATTGTAAGATGACTCCATATAGCCAAACCCACCGTTGCCGCTCCCAATCTTGATGGAGGCATTGTAATCTTCCCCCTTATCCTGCATCCCAGGGTTAGTTTGACCAAACCGCACAGGGCGTGCAGTGAGTTGCTCACACATCTTCTTGAAAGGGATGGCTCGGCTGCTAGCTGAATTTTTTGACAACATCCGGTGTGTGTTCAACTCGGACAAGATGAGTCGGGGATATTGCACCTCAAACGTCAGAATCTCCTTACCATTCACGGCAGATGCGCTATGTGCAATCACCTTAGCAACAATCCCCGCCTTGCCTTCGCAAGTGATGTAGCCGTTCTCGTCAGTGTAAGTTTTGTAAGTCATCAAACAGCCTCCCAGCTCACTTGCTCTACAATCTTGACAACCTTCTTCACCTCATTCACTTCTGAGGGATAACGTTCGCTGTCACGCCAGTAGCCTGAGTTAGACCGTGACCCGTGAACAGCATAGTACGTGTCTGTCGGGATGTGTCGGTAGACATTGGACCAGTAGATAAGTTTACGCTCAATCTGCTCTTCCCCATCTTCGACGAGTTCAAACTCTGAATCATCGACTCCCTCAACATCTTCACCTTCACACCCGTCAGTGTCGTAACTGAGGATATGACTCATTAGTTGTTCCTTGGTGATTTCATCAAAATACTTTGCCATTTCATTTCTCCTTAAACGTTATCTTGTGCAAGAGCTTCCATCCGGTTGATCTTGTCCGTCAGGTATTTGTTTTCAGTCTGAAGGGCCTGAATCCTCTTCTCCAAAGCTTCCACTTGTTTCTTGTTGGAGATGAACACATCCGGGGTGGCACGTACAAACCCATCTGCCACCTTGGAGCTACTAGGCACTTGCACCTTCAGCACAACATCATCCCCGTAACCCTTCTTCACCTCAAGGGAGTCACCCAGCAGAATGCTCATCTCAGGCTTTACGATGTTGAGTTCTGAGTAGGTGTCTTGAACAAACACAGCGTTGCATTCCAGCATCTCAGCAAGAGCCGGAAGACTCTTCTCGCTTCCCTCTGCTGGGATGTAAATCAGAATGTCTGTAGCGCCATTGGTCTTAATCTTTGCAAACATTTCGTTTCTCCTTCAAAGTTGAATCAATCCCCAAACATCTCTTCAGCCTTACGCTGAACAATTGCAACCAAGCCTGGGTGCATATATTCGTAGTCATCGGGAATATCCCACACAACCACCTTCTCTTTATACACCTCAATCGTTTCCTTGCCAACAGACATTAGCCACTCAAGCTGGCTAGAACGATCAACAAAGATGACGTCATCTGCCCAAGTCATCAACGCTGTGCTAAGAGGGACAAGAGCATAGGATTGATTAGCTCCTGCACATCGAACATTGAAGCCGTACATCTCACGTAGCACATTTGCCACTGTAGGGCTACGCAGTAACCCAGCAGAGCAAACACACAGCACTTTGCGTGTCTGCCCTTGATAGGGGTTTCCGCAAGCGTGGACGGCGTTACGGGGAGACTGAATCATTTACCCACCCCCTCGATGCTTTCCCAATTTGACGATTACCCCTGTCACACTCATCTGGACAGAATTCTAACATTAGATCGTCAATCTTAGCCTGCAACGCCTCATTTTTTGCTTGCAATGTAGCAATGTCTTCGTCTGCACTTTTGAACATATCGAGGATGTCTTCACTGTCAATGCAGCCAACCTTGAGTTCGTATTCTTCAGTGTAGGTCATTGTTTCTCCTTCAGCTTAGCAATCTCTTCCTCAAGTTCTTTGATACGCTTCATGGCAGCGGCCTTTGCTTCTCGCACCTTCTTGCGTTCAGCCTCTTGTTCTTGATGAATGCGTTCTTGCTCAAGGCGGAGGTTGTATTCATCGTCTGTCTCTTCTCGCTCAATTTCAACCCAAGACTCAACGTAATCGTAGCCCTCCCTGAACCGGAGAATTGCGTTTTTTGGAAGCTTTTGCAGCAACTTAATCACTTCGACAACACGCATACCCCGGAAGTCATCGTGCCAGTCGGTATTACCCTTCAACTTTTCAGTAACCATCTGCTTAGTCATCTATTCTCCTTCATGTTTCATTTCCTCGTCACTTATCTGCAAATGACGAGGGATTGTATCATTTGCCAAAAGCCTGCTCAACAAGAGCCTTCTTTTTCTTCACACTAATCTTGTGATCTTCTGGGTAGTCGGGAACCGGGTAGTTGGGAACTGGCGTCCCCTCATCAACAGGACCAATCATAACCCAATCATAAGACCGTGTGTAGAAGTCCCCTGTAAGACCCCCTTGTTCGTAAGGAGACACACCCGAGAGCACCCACAGTGTATTGTCCTTGTTCTTGCGAAGCGTGAGCAATTCAGGGTAAGAGTGTCGATCTTGGAACACCCAATAAGCACCCTCCGGTGCCTCTTTAATGTTGAGGTTTGTGTACGTACCCATTAATTGTGAGCCTCCCCGGGTTTATTAGTCACTTCCTCTACGATGACAACATCTGCGTCAGCAACCTTCTCCCCACTGCTGCGAAGGGTCAACTCAGCAAGCTTTGCAGCATCTTTAGCAGAATACGCACAGCTTTCGTGAACAAACATTGTATGCTCAAAAGTTACTTTGTACCAAGTCATGACTCTCCCCCATCTACAACAAGACACTTCGGATCATACACCACACTCTTCCCAACATGCGGAAACGGGTCTACATCTTGTGTAGGACTTGAATCCTTAATGAACTCTGCCAAGTAGATGTACAGACGATCTTCTACTGAGTGTGCAAGGTGCTTCACCCACAACCTACGCACAGCAAAACTATATTGTACACTATTCAAAGCAGAGAGTAGTCTGGAGGAAAGACCCATCGGAAGCCTGAATGCTTCGTAGAAATCTCCCAAATCACCCCGCGAGTATGATTCAAGGTACGGGGTGTGTTTGAACACCACAGACGGATCATTGCATTCAATCAGCCCCCACTCTCCAACACCCCAGTCACTGTTTTCCTTAGTGGACCGAGCCAGGGTAAACCCTGGGGCAATCTCCCCGTAGTACCACGGGTGCGTCAGGCATTGCAGGCACATCAAGCTTTCTCCTTACAAAAACCTGTCAAAGACCTCGTTGTATTCCCCAGCCAACTTAGCTTGGTCATCTGAGATGATTTCAACATTTGTTACAGGGATCCCTGACCGAGAGAGTGACACAAACACCTCCCCATTTACATATTTCCCATGCCACCCACCGTTAATTACGGTGAAGTAGAACCCTTCTGGGCAATCTTGATCTTTCTCAACAAGGAGAGTTGCCATTCCACCTGACCCGAGCATGATCCTCATAATTGTTTCTCCTTACAAAAGTTATGCCTTCCCACCATCTTGCACTTCATCTTCTTAGCCCACACAGGCTTTGCAAGAGAGGGATTATAAAACCACTTGTGCTTGTTGTCAAGCACTTTGGGCTGGCTCATCACTTGTTGATACAAAGACACCCACTTGTGTTCAGGGAGCATGACATGCTTCTTTGTCCATTGGAACTGTCCCTTAGCCCAGATCACATCACACAGAGACTTCCCTGTGGAATGAGCCCTGTTCACGATCACATCGTAGACGGCTTTAGAGCCCTTCAGAGGCTCTCCACGGCTTTCCATGTAGAGGGCATTACCTAAGCAAGAATAATCGCTCAGAGAGGCTTCTAGGGGCCCTGACGGGGCTTGTGCTGTAGGCATGTCCACAGCAAACAATGAGATGCTAACAACTACAGCAGCAAGCCAATTCATTTGGTGTTCCTCAGTAATCAGGGGAAGATTTATCCTCCCGTACACAATGAAACCGTGGCTCACGGAGCATTCCATCCCGTGTTAACCCCATTCCCGCCACCTCTACAATCTTCCCTACGAATAGCTCAACGTTTTGTTGCTCTTCGTAGGAAAGACCTGTAGACACACGCAGAAGCTTATCCCCCTTCCATTGGCACATCAATGTGCCCGTAGTGCGTCCTGTTTTCTCTCCCTTGGCCTTTTCATATGCCAGCACAAGAAGGTCATATGTGTTTGAAGCGATGGGTTTGAACTTGATGACAGAGTTCTTACTACGTCCTTCCTCCCACAGAGCATTCCGCTTACGCAGGATGACCCCATCATACGGAAAAGTCATCTTGTTAGCAATCTCTTGGAGATGCTCAAACGTTCGGATGTAGTTCTTTCCGTTTTCAGTTGTGTGCGGAACGGTGTCTGCGTAGTCAATCACAAAGCAACTATTAGATGCTCGAACAATCTGTTGCCAAAGGAGCCCAGGAGCGTACTCTTGAGATGTTTCGTGGAAGTCGAATATGACAAGACTCAGGGAAGGTTGATTACTCCCACTTCGGAACATCCCACTAATCTCTTGCTGTGATGTTGCCAGAACATCCACCACTTCACCAACAATCCGCGCATCCCGAATCCCTGCAACAACGAGGGCCTCTGCGATGTGATTGCAACTGTGAACAGGCTTTCCAATCGCACTAGAAGTGCGGTAGTTCCCGCTTGAGTCAATGTCCACAACAAGGGCACACCCGTCATACTTCAGCTCAACGACCCAATCTTCTGGACGTTCTCGCAGATGGTTCTCAACAGCTTCCTTGTGCTTGTTGGACATATTCTTTACGTCCACAGCTTTAGGGAATAAATAGTCTTCAGCCATTAGTGTTTTCCTTACTTCCTAGCCAAGCATCCACATCCCCCATGAACTTGCGCCAATCGGAGTGTAGCTCAACGTCCATGGGGGTGTGGAACCAATGATTGTCCATGAACTGTTCCCTTGTGAGTGCATCACCGTGCGCTACCACCACCCATGCAACGTCCCCTCCATTGCGGAAGTGCTTGGGCCAGCGCAAGGTAGCAAATGTTACGCAGTCGTCATCAACAATTGTGCAACGGATGCCTGCACAAAGATTGCGAAACCTGGAAATGTCTGCAACACAATCAACGTCTGCAAGAATGTCTGCATTGTTGTCCAAGTGATTGAAGAGCCAAATGAAAAACTCTCGAACATCCTTGTTCTCGTCTTTGACAAGGTTGTTAATGAAGAGGATCTTTTCTTCAGTATTCTCGTGAAGATTCTTCAAGAAACGACCAGAAATATAGTCACTCATTGTCAAACTCCTCAAGTGATTTTTCGTACTTTTCATTAGCCTTCAGCAGAGGTTTTACAGCATGCATCAAGTTGTGAATGTTCTCGAAGTACAACGTCTTGATGTTACCTCGATTGACACAGATCATACTACCCTCGCGGGTGAAGTAGATTGTATCAAATGTTCTGCTAGCAGGGAGTGTAATCTGTTGAGTAGGGATACAATCTTCCCAACCTTTGTACAGATCGACGATTGCTTGCGCAAAATCAGCGGGCTCTACACCAAACACAGCAAATGAGCAATGCGTCAGATCAGTGTCAATGGCAGTGCAATTGGATGCATTGTCGTCAATCATTGCCACAAGGAAGTGGCTGTCTTTTACGCTGCAAATAACTTTCATTGTCACACCACCCTATCTCCAGTATAAGCCTTATACAACTCCTCACGAATGTCTTGTGACATCTTAGGAAAGGGCATCCAAGCCACAAAGAATTGGATGCTGTCCTTCTGCCACACGGTTTCCAAGAGGCGTCCCCCAATGCTCAATGCTAGCACATGCTGTCCAACATTGGGAGGATGTTTTCGAGCATTCGTTAGCTCGGGAGTGATTGCTGTGCAGTAGATGGCGTCAGTCATGCAGAGCCTTATTAATTTGATGTAGGATTTTTTGCACTTCCTCGTTATGCTTATTTGCCCCGCATGTGCAACCCTCTTGTCGCTCATCTGCACAACCGTCCTCAGACAGCGGGCAAGAGTACCACGGGTCTTCACACAAATAATGCGACCGCATTGCTAGAGCACCAAGATTGTTCGCCAATTGTTCAATGTCAGTCATCATTTTCCCCAAGGAATGCCCGCGCAGCATCTAGTTTATCTTGCCAGCAATGGGTTGATTGCCAAGAGGAAATGTACGCCTTACCTAGTCCATCTACAATTTCACGCAGCAAGTTGTAGGCAGATTGTTCCTTCCAAGGAGGAACCCACCCAAGGCTTTCCAGGGTACGACTAATCTCTGTCTCCGTTTGTGCAGGAGACAGATCGTAACACACCACTTTGCTTCCCTCAGTCATTTCTTCTCCCCTCCAAAATGCTTCTTCAAAGCTTCAGCTTCTTCACAAGAGAGCTTTGCAATGGCTTGGTCTACAAGCTTGGCCCGAGCGGTGGCTTTGGTAAACTCTGGAGCGTCGTCTGACAATTGAATATCTTTTCCAAGAGTGAAGAGGGCTCCGTCAATCTTAACACAGCGGATGCCGCCATAAGGTTGCATAACACCAAACCCTTTGTCAATCTCTCCACTCGCAGCATTAGCCATCTCATAAGACGAGAAGTAGAACGTGTTCCCTTGGTGACCAATCTCACTTGTCACTTCAGTGACAGGGAACACCTCAACAATCTCCACGTTGTTCTCTTGGACAGGCTCTGCAACAGGGGTGTTGGTCGGAGCAACGTCTTCCTTCTTGATCCAAATAGCGCTGTTATCAAGGCAATTAACGTAAGGGGGAAGTGACACGCACAAACTTTCGTCACCATACCCTGCACAACCAGAACACCTTCCCTCAGTGATTGCTGGACTACTCACATATGTCACCCCCTCAACAACACATTCCATTTCACTCTCCTTTTTCATTTCCAAAATTCGTACCCAATTTTAGGGCACTTTACTACGTAATACGTTACTGCGTAATAAGGCCCCTCACAAGAGCCTCTACATCTTGCCAGGATGATAGCTCACAATCAACACCTGAGAACAGTTCCCAAGCTTGCTTGTAGGACATTCCCTTGTAGAAGCCCTCTGCCCATAGGCGTAGGAACACTTTGGCTTGTTCAGGGCCAATGTGGGAATATGGAGAAATCATTCTAGGGTGCTCCTCTTATCAAGCCAATAGTCAAGCCCTTCTTTGGTGAGATCCCATTTAGCAAAACCCCACACAGCGTCACGTTTGTCAGTGAACGGCGTTTCGCTGAGATTGGCCTCTTCAGGCTGAGTAGCCATTTCCCGTGCCTCTTCTTCAGAGAAGCCCACAGCGATGAGATTGTTGTACACGATTTCGTTGAAGATTGGTTCCATTTGTTTCTCCTTTTACTGTTGATTTAAGCCCTAAAAGCTTCTGAAATGCCTTCAGGCTACCTAGGTATTCCCCACACCAAACAAATCGATTGTAGGGCTCCACGTATTGCAAGAAAGGCTATTACTGTTGATGTTGACGATCATCGTCATACCAATCAATCTCAGCAGACACAGCGTACCCTAATTCCTTGCAGCGAGCAAGGAATTTATTGAATGAGAACAAATGGGCTTCTGCGTCTGTCATTGTTGGTGGTCCAGGATAAACACCAGTGGTCTGTTTATGATGTTCTGGGTAGCCGATGTCACACGTTGGACTCTGCGTGAAAACAGACACCCACCACTCTGGATCACCATTGCTCTCACTCAGCAGAAGATTGCGAAACGCTTCCTCTGCATCATCCGATTGTACAACACTGTAGACAACATCATCGGGAAGATGTTCTCCGCCGTGAAAGAATTCACGTTGTTTGGGCTCCATCTCCCCTGAGACGAGGTTGGGTCCATACCCCCTTGCTACGAATTTAATGTTCAATTGACCTCCCAATTACCCACGGAGAGTGTGCAGTGCGAGCTACAAGGAGTGCGCAGCACGACTACCACGCATACACCTCAACATCATACCCCTCTTCCTTGCACATTGCAAGCCAGTCGTCTAGATCCCTGCAATGTGATACTCCGGCGTTGTATGTTTCAACGCGAATGGGTGTACGTTCACAAAGAGGGTCATCGTATGCGAACACAAACACTTCCTCATCCTTGGAGATTGACATCACCCACTCTTTGTACACAGAAAATTTGTCCTCAGAGGACATGATCTTCTCCGTCACTTCGTCAGGTGTTTGCCAGCAACTGAAACGGATGTGTTGCTCTTGGATGGCTCCAGTTTTGAGCACTTGCACTTGGCGAGATGCTCGCATAGAGATTTCGTAGCTCATTTGTCGCCCTTCAAGAATGTAATGCAAACTTCGTTAGTAGAAGCTTCCACGGAAAACATACTCCAACCTGCTAGGGTTGGGAAACCCACATCGGTGCTTCCGTAAGGAGTTTCCCACGATGTAAACCTACTCATGTTTGAGGTAAACAACCTGACAAACGGTACTCCGTCTTTGTTCTGGTAGGAATCAACATCCGGGTGAGAGCTTTTTGTGCGCAACACAACAAGGGCACACACTCCAAAGTTGCGGAGTACATAGTTGTTGTCAACAATGATAGCCCCTTGTTGCTTGATTTCAATGGGCAAGGAGTCTCCTTGCTTGGCGTCACAGGACATTCATCTTCTCCTTCAGTCAACGTTCAACATGGGACAGATGATAGCACACAAAGAGCACACAACACAATGCCCACACAATGTTGTCAGGAATTGAGAGGAAGCTGTTGACAGGGAGAGATGTGTGGGCACAATAGTGTTCATTGCAACAAAGGGGGCACGAGTGATCTATCACGGGTTGACTGAAAAGATTATATGTGATCTTGCGCAGGTTGAAGAGTTCCCACATGATCGGATTGATAGTAGGAAATTCATTGTATCCTTGACCGATAGTGGGGATGTGCAGGGGTTCGTCTCCTACGTTTTGTCTAGCTTCAGGGAACCACAAAAGGTCGGTATTGGAATCGTGTACGTCTTGCCGCAATACCGTAAGATGGGTGCGGCCACGGAGATGTTGACCGCCCTCTTCTTAGTGGCAGGTAGGAGAAAGATTAACCCTGGGTACTACGAAGAAGATGGCGAGAAGTACCTAAAAAAGAAGATTGACGGGCACAACAACTCTGTGTAAAGTGATCGACATTGCAACAGACAAGGAGTTACAGAGATGACACAGCAATTTGATGAATTCTGGGTGAAGGTGAGTAACAAAGAAGATTTTGAGATGGCCGTTAGTGTGCTAGTGCACCACGGATACACATCTTGGTTCGCAGGTGACTCGTACGGTAACTGTCGTGACTGTTGCTGGATACATGCTTGGGGTGACGGTGACTTCACAACTGAGGTATACTCTTGCCAAGTCCCTGAGGGAATCACAGAGTACACCTACCCCGAATTCATGGCACAATACAGCAACACTGGGCGTGACAACACTCGACAAAAGGAGCAACAACCAATGAGCACACAAGAACAGAGCATCACCCTACCTTCAGGTGTTTCTATTGTCTACAAAGACAAGCAAGGGAACACGCACAACACCCTGGAAGGGGCTGTTGAAGCAAACAACCTGTACAACGCCATTGATGGGTTCATTGAGAGCATCTCCCTTAATGACCTGTCCGTTTTGTACTTTAGACTTGGCGGCAGACAGCCTGCCGCTGCCATGTCGGAATGGCTTCTTGACAACAAGAACACCGTGCTGAAGCTTTACGGGGTGTCAATTGAGAACTGAAGTCTCAAGCCCATAAAAGCAAAAGCCCCTACGCAACAAAGCGTAGGGGCCTATGTTCTTCTCACACTGTTCATTGTTGTGTAAGCATTGCTATCGAGCTAGCAAGCAATGCTGATTACACAAGGGGAAACATTAAGCCCTTTCAGGGCTAGAGGACACGTCTTACAGAGCATCTTTACAGGGTGTCCTTATAGGGTAACAATGTGATGTATTATACATCACATATTATATACAATATAGTAGTATATCCTATGCTCCTGAGAATTCAGGACGAAGAAGCCCTTCCCCAGCAGACTCTATTTTCGGAGTGCTACTCCTAAGCGCTAATGCGCGAGTCATATGCCAGGGATGAAGCTTATTCGTGATCTTCCTGAACTCGTCAGAAGCATACATGCTCCCTCGAAACGAGAACCTCCAGTTAAGGAGACATGACATTAGATGTGTTTGCCTTGAGCCGTAGCATCATCAGATGCTCTACCCTCGGGACACACCCCCTTCCACGTTGTCATGACACAAGATTGCTCTTGTGTGAATTACGCCAGGCTGTTAGCTATGGGCCACGCAGGGGATGTTTCCATCCCTTTTCACCTCGTAGACCGCCATTATAAGGAAAAATCGCACTCTTGTCAAGCCCTTTCGAGCCCTGCACACAAGAATTCTTCAAAAATCTTTCAAGGATGTGTTGACAGGGGTGTGTTGGGGATGTACATTACATCCATCGACTCAACAAGGAGCACAGACATGACGCACACCTCCCACCCCCTCTACCCTCTCACTGAGCACAACGCCTACTGGGCAAACATCCTCCGCCAAGATATTGCAGCAGGGAAGACCATGCAGCAGGCTGCCCATGATGTGTGGCTCTGTGTGATGATGATGGGGCGGGGTGTGGACGAAGCTAACAACATCAAAGCTCAAGCGGTGTACTGGTCGGGGTTGACAGCTTAACAGAATAGACACACAATCTGCATCACTGAAAGACAAGAAGCAACCAAGCCACAGCGAAGCCGTGCTTGGACTGATTGATTTTAAGCCCTACAATCGTTTAAAAAGCCGTCAGGCTACCCTACCCTTACCCGGGGTAAAATAATCGATTGTAGGGCTCTACGAAGACTGACAAACGCCTCTTGTGAGGCTTTAGAAAGGAACAACCATGTCTCTTACCCACTACGTCAACGTTCCTTGTGAGAACATCCCTTTTAGTGAGCCCTTCATCACCCACTGGATCACTCTGTCCCTGTCGCAGTGGGAGCGTAAGCTTGAAGCTGAGGAGTCATTTGCTCTGTTCTTGATGGGGGGATGAGCTGTGAAAGACCACACTGAACACTCAACAATCTGTTGACATATCATCAAGAGCACATCACAATTCACCCCATCGCAACATATCTGGAAGGAAACCTAAATGCTCATCTCCTACATTGCCTTCAACACCTTCGTCTCCTTGTTCTTCACTTTGATCTGGAAGTCGGACGATTGGTTCAATGTTTTCATCAAAATTGTCATGGCTTTGTGGCTCATCTTCAATGTTGCGCTTCTGGTGGGCACTTTGTCTCCGATTGTTGCCGCATCTGGGATGCGTCTGCTGTGACACAAAAACAAACCCTTGATAAGCCCTGGCCTTTCAAGTATTCTATCGTCAATGGAAAGCGCTACACGAATGTTGTGAAGCGCAAGCCTGTGGACACAAAGACGCTAGAAGATGCGTTGTTTTAACAAGGAGAACACAATGTCTGAAAACAATTTCACTTCAATGAAGTCCACTGAGGGTGGCTTCAAAAACATGAAGTTTCGTGTAAGCAGTCCTGAGCAAAGTGAGGCTTTGCAGATGAAACTGTTTGAGATGGGATATTCTTGGGTGGCTTCGGGTATAAATATCAAGTACACAGACGCCGAGGCTATTTTCACTGAAGACACTGGTTCCCTGACGCACGATAACCTTTTTGTTTTTAAGGCAAGCCCGTACACAGAAATGAACACAGAAGAATTCATCAACAGTGGCCAACCCGTGAAGGAAACGGGGATGACCCTCCGTGAACAGCTTCAACAGAAGGTGATTGCTGCATGGGAGAAGAAGGTCAGTGATGCTGCTGACAATGGGGACGATCATCTGGACTTCACAGGATATGTTCCACTGTTTGTTGTGTCTCACTTTCGGGACGCTGGTCTGACTTGGACTGAAACCTTGGGCAGCAAGAACAGCACGCTCTGGTGGAAATGACTTCAATAGCAAAAACAGCCCTACAATCGATTTAAATTGGCTAGGACATACAATGGCACTCCCAAGCTAAAATAATCGAAAGAAGGGCTCAGAACAGACAGTGAAAGGGGTTTGCAATGGATTCTATGATTGACAGGTTTGGGATGACTGCAGAAGAGCGAGCCGCTTCTCTACAAAAAGGGCGTGAGGCACGCAAAGAAAAGCTCGCATCCTGGCAATCACTCCATCTCCGTCAGCAATGGGCAGATGAGCATTTCATGCGAGACACGCTTGTCCGCTACGGAGTCAAGGCTCCAAATGCTCAAGAGCCTGCCACAGCAGAGCGTGTGTTGCAGCTTTGTCGTCGTGCAGGGCTCACAGGCGCAGATGTTTCTGCTGCCATCGGCAACTTGGAATGTCGCACAATCAAAGAAGATGTTGACAAATTCATTAAGATGAATGACAATGAACGTCTTGGAGCAATGCCCCTGTGGGCTGCTGTGTCTATGGTGCTTGAGATGAAGGGAGGGGTGGTCTAACATGGGAACCAACTACTACGCAGAGCGTGACGTAATTGTGGGGCACGGCCCTGTTGTTTCAGTTGAGCGTGAACGTCTCCACATCGGGAAGTCATCTAGCGGATGGTGCTTCTCGCTGCATGTGATTCCTGAGAAGGGACTCAACGACTTGGACGACTGGGTTCAGTACATCATTGATAATAGTTGTGTGGTGTTGGATGAGTATGGGGAGAAGCTGACTTGCTCCGAGTTACTTGAGATCATCACAGAACGAAAGGGGCGCAACCTCTTGTCTGTGACTTGGAACAATCCCGACATCGAACGATTGTTTGGGCATAGTTACACAAGCCTTCAGGCCTACTTGGACAGCAATCATGCCATTGAAGGCCCTAACAACCTCTTGCGCCACAAGATTGATGGACACCATTGTGTTGGACATGGACAAGGGACGTGGGATTTGATTGCAGGAGACTTTTGTTAATGGACAACCAACTAATCAGCAAACAAGCAATTAACCGGCTTATTTCATCACCTGTCAGGGTCTATCTCAGTAATGGGTGCTACAATGTTGCACAAGCCACTGCTGAGTTTACTAAGTACAAGCTGGTTCTTAGCGTAGAGGTCACACACCCAACATTGCATTGGCTCGGCACCAAGAGCGGGGTAAAGCTGGTTCGTTGGGCTGGTTGTTCTGGTTACAGCGTTCCTGTTCCAGAATGCCTGACGGAAAAAGTACAGGAGATGATTAAACAAGCCACTATGTCAGATGATGAGGCTCTGTATCTCAGTGAGAAGAGCCGCAATGCTATGATGAAAGTAATGCAAGAACTTGGAATTACCGAATGAACCAGTCACAATTCGCTGACCGCATCTACAAGTTTGGCACGATGACTCGTGCCGACAGTGAGGAATGTGCTCGTCTCGCCATTATGGCGATGATCGAAGCTCTGCTAGACCCCAACGATGGCAGCCTAGAGTTTCAAAACCTGTTCCAAGCTTGGATTCAATATGACCATCCCCGCAAGGCTTGGGTGACGCTGCCCCAATATGGGGGGCCGTACTCCGTTGAAGTGCCCAGCAAGCCACGCTTGCGCTTTGAGTTTGCTCCGTACATCAAGGACAACTTCAAAGAGACACAATATCACCCCGATGTGATCCTCCCTTGCCCTGAGCCTCGTCGTGTGCAGCGTGAGAAGATGGCTCAGAAAAAGCTTGCACGAAAGAAAGAAGCTGGGGCATAATAGGGGCATCACAACAAGGAAGGAGAGAAACATGAACGTAGTGCAATACGGTATTTTGCCTGATGACTTTGTTGGAGACGTATCCTACGATTGGAAGCATGCTGATGGTGTAAAAGTGCTATACTTAACTAACAAGCATGTTTACAAAACTCAGCAGTGGGAGGTTGTCCTTAACTTCAAATATGACTCCGTTTCTTTGTATTTCGACAAAGTTGAAAGCGCCCTGAGTGCAGTAAAAGTACTCGGTTTTTCTATTTAGTGTGGAAACAATGGACAACGACAAGCTGAAAGCCCTCGCAGAGGAGTCTCTGCGCATTAATGGCAGCATCTCCTATGAGATGGGGTGCTCTCTTGTGGATGCTATTGTGGATACGTTTGAGGCGAATAATTATTTGCAAGACGCCTACATCTCATGCGAAGACAAGTTTGATGACATTCTGAGCATCCTGCGCAAGATTGATGTGCGCGGAAAGAACAGAATTGCCCTTGACAATGCGATTGAAGAGATTGAGAATGTAGCTTCTGAGATGCGCCAAGCGTGTGAGCATACGAACGACTGCATCACCAAGGCTATCAACTGTCTGTAAACCGAACAAATGACACGCATCAACGTAGTTGACCCATCTATCCTCTCCGACAAAGCTTTGTCGGGAGAATGGCACGAGATTCCCCGAGTGTTCACTCTTGCCAGCAAGGCCTATTGGGGTGGACGTATTGAGTCCACTCTCAAGAAAGCCCCAAAGGAATACACCCTTGGCACTGGTCATGTGCTCTGGTTTTATGACAAGCTGGGATTCATCCTTGCACGATACAAGGCTCTTGCTGTAGAATGTCAAAAACGTGGATGGAGTGTCAACGTTTTGGAAGATGATGTGCTTCTCAAATGGATTCCTAAGCAATTGATGAACAATTGGGAGCCCACAGCAGAGGCAATTCGTGTTAACATGGAACGATTGATTGAAAGGAAGGGGATCAAATGAAGGCTATTGTAGTCGGCCCCATCCCTGAGAAGTGGGACGGCGGTGAGCGCCTAGTTTGTTGCACAAAGCATGAGGCTTGCATCCACTACAGGATGTACGATTGGCAGTACAATTACTGCGCAGCATTCCCAGATGAATATCCGCAGTACCGTAAAGGTGGTGGTAAGTACAACCAAGGGAACGGCCCTTTGATGGGATGTCCTTTTTCTATGATTGATGAGGAGAAACAATGACCATGAAAATCAAAGCAGCAGGGTGCCTTGTCACCAAGAAGGATGAAGACGGGAACACTCTGTTCCTTGCTATTCACCGCGATGATGCGGCCAGCCCGGACGGCTGGGATTTGCCTTGTGGGAAGGTGGAGGAAGGTGAATACCCTTCTGAGGCGGCTGATCGTGAATTGAACGAGGAGACAGGGCTTTCTTCATGGGATTATTCGTCAGACACGTTCATTTGCGCAGAACCTGTGGATGGTAACCTTGTAGAGTTTTACCACATTGGCTACGGTAAGACTCACGGTGACATCACTTCCTCCCCAGAAGGCGAAGTGGCCTTTGTCCCCATGAGTAACATCCTGCAAGGCAATTACAAACAATTTAATCGTGCTATGCTGGCCTATTTTGGCTTTGCTGTGCCGAGCGAGGAACAAAAATGACCAACGAAAACAAGTGGAAGTACACTTTGTATGGAGTATGCTTTGCTCTTGCAATAGTGACAACGGTTGTGCAATTGTCTTCTAAGGAGCCAAGTGGGGCCGCAATCTTCTGGGCATATGTTTCGATGTGCTGGGCTACATTCACAATTTCTAAGGAGTAAGTGTGACTGACTTTAAGAAGGGTGATACTGTTACGTATGCGGGCGAAGAGTATGAGGTCTTCCGCGTTGACATGCGTATCAAGGGTAGAGAGATTCTCCTTAGTGGTATGGACTTTCCTGTCAGTGTTACGGATGTGCGTAAGTACACTCACCCAGTACCCCCCGTTCCCCTCAAAGAGATGGAGCGAGTGAGTACCTGGGATTTGCTCTCCAACATTGAGCACTCGGGGTGGCATAATTATGTAAAAGACTCATGGGGGTACACCGGGGTTATCTCAGACTTCTATGCCTTTTACCAGCAAGCCGGGATGACTGACCCGTATTCATCTGAGGAGTTTATCCACACTGAAAACAAGCACAGTCATAAGTTTGTCCATACAGGTGCGAATAGGTTTCCAGATACACTGTACTACCCTATTAGTGTGATGAAGTGCCTCACACTGGAAGAGGAAACAACCTTCAATGACCTTCTGAAGAAGTCTGAATGGTTTAACAGCAATCATTTTGTCGAGATGTTTGATTACAGTAAGTCTGTCGTTGAACAACGGGTTGTTGATTACATTAGTGGGTGCCCAGCCCAAGAAGTTGTCGAGGCCAATATTGCGCGAAAGCAGAAGTGGGATAATATCAACAAGTTTGACCACGATGTTGTTTTTGCAGACAAAGGTGCAAGCCCAATCTATCGCAGTGGAAACTACTTGTTTAACACATTCAAGCCATCCCCTCTTGAAGTTTGGTGGGCAGTCGAGAATAGCTGCAAGTACAAATACAAAGTGGGAGATGTATTCACCCGGAACGGTGACGACGAAAATTATGACACGCGATATGTGTTGATTGTGACCGCTTTAGGCGCAGACAAGAGTGGGAATCCCATCTACCACACGGCTGAAGTTGCATACTTCCCCAAAGTCTCTGCTACTTGGGGTAGGGTAAAGGCGAATAACGACTTTAGACCAGACGATGTGCGGAGGTACGACAAATCAGGAATGCGAGGATCATCTGCAATGAGTCCTCAAGCTCGGGCGCAATACATCATTGACAACTGTACAGTGTTCAAGAGTCCTGACTACAATAACGGGGACGGAAGTCCAAGGGATTGGTTTGCGCACAGGTTTTTTAACTCCGCACACCGAGAGGACTCATTGAAGGGGATGCACTCTGTTGATATCACTAAGAATCAACTAGACAAGTGGGCTGTGGATTCTTTCAACCATGAATGTACAGAGTACGACAACGCTTCTGCCTTTTACGGTAAGGTACGGGAGTGGAATCGGGTGTGCGATGAAAGAAAGACTTATCTGGAGAATCAAAAACCAAGGCACTGGCCTTCCAGCGTTTCATACGACCCGCCCGTAAGCAACCCGTACAAGTCTATGTACAGTGTGAAGGGCTATGACTATGCCACAGATCAGTATATGAAAATCACACACAACCCTTGGGGCGCACTAAGTAATTAAAGGAAAACACACATGCAAATCAAAATCCTAGACAATCGCCTGCTGGACATGATGCCAGCCTATGCTACAGAGAAATCCGCAGGGATTGACTTGCGGGCTTGCTTTGATGAGGAGTGGGCTATTGTCAATTGCTACATCCCGTCCATTCGTCACACAGCAGATGGGGTGTTTGATGGCGTGATGCTGCGACCACAAGAAACCCTCCTCATCCCCACAGGCATCTCCATCAACATCGACAACCCAAAGCTTGCAGCTTTCTTGTACCCACGCTCGGGGCTTGGGCACAAGCACGGAATTGTGCTTGGCAATGGCACAGGTGTTATTGACGCAGATTATCAGCAGCAAATCTTTGTCTCGCTGTGCAATCGCAGCAATGTGCCATTCCTGATTGAGCCCATGATGCGTGTTGCACAGATGGTGATTCAGCCTGTTGAGCGTGTAGAGTGGGAGGTTGTGGAGGAATTCTCAACGATTTCTGAGCGTGGTGGGTTTGGTTCCACAGGGCTTTCTTAAGCCTGTTTGGTAATTCGGAGGTGAAATGATCGATTACCTTCCTTGGTTCGAAGACACTGATGGACGTAAGTGGGATGTTCTTTCACTGAATTTCTGTGTGGATTGGGGCGGGCGTCAGTGTCAAATTGAGGCACAAACCCAGGACGGTGATAAGTATTCAACGAAATCCTTTGTTGTATACTATCTTGGTGAAGTTTTTGCGCAATGGGACAGTGAGGAGTACACAAGTGTGACGCCTGTGAAGGGGATGCTCTATGAGTGTGTGATGCAAATGTTCAATACGTTTGATGTGAAGGAGTGAAATGGTGAAACGAATTGGTGTTAGCCCGTTGACAGGTCGAATTTTTCAAGGGCGAGTGAACAAGCAAGGTAATGCTTTTGTGGGACAGAAGGAAGATATCACTTCCGATGTTCTGAAAGCGGTGATCGACAAGGCAGAGTATCACGGTGGGTCGTTTGATATTGAAGGTGGTGGTGAGAAGTGGGTTGTCACTGTGGTGAAGGAGGTGAACAAGTGAAGAGTAAAGTTAAGGGCTACATTAACCTTGATCTTGGTGCCCTGTTCGTAGGGACAATTGTTGTTGGGGCAGTCATTGGGGTGGCTATCTCCTTTATTGTCCCTTGGGTGTGGGAGATGATTAAGCCCATTCTGCACAGCCTTACAGCTTAGTCTGTAGAAACAATGGAGCCTTCGGGCTCCTTTTGTCATTTCTTGAAAACAATTTCGACATTTTGGAAATGAATTCAAGCTTTTCCAATTTCGATCAAGGATTTCCAGCATTTAGCTGTTGACACACCGGAGTGTGTGCTGCACAATAGCGGCATTGAAACAAAGGAGAGCACATGCCTTGGATTACTAACGTGAGTCGTCGTGATGTTGAGACGGGAAACCATCCATTGACGGGAGGAGGGGTGTTGATTCGGATTGGTGACAAAGGACTTCGGTTCACAGAGGTTGCGAGAAGTGATGATTTCGGTGTTGTCTGTAAGCTGTCGTTTGATGACATTGACTATGGCCCTAACTCAATCTCATCTGAGCAATCAACCATCATTGCAAGTTTGCTTGACCTTGCAAAGAAGAATGGGCACAATGTCATTGTCCACTGTACAGCAGGCATCTGCCGATCTGGTGCTGTTGTAGAGGCTGCTGTAGCCTACGGCTTTGACGACATCCACAAGCGTTATCGTCAGCCCAATGTACGCGTGAAGAAGGGCGTAATGTACGCCCTGGGTCTTGGATATGAAGGGATTGAAAATGACTGAAGCGTGTTCTGCGAAGTGGTATAAGGCGGAAGAGATGCCCTCTGCCCCGAATGGGAAATACTGGGTGTATGAGGATAAGGGCTACAGCCCTGGTGTTTGGTGTCTCTGCACACCCGAAGGGTATCGAGGACTACACTCTGATTGTCAACACACAGCAATCTATGAAGTAGATTTGACAGATGGAGCTTATAGTGGACTTCGCTTCTACGGGCCTATCACTCCGCCAGAGTACCCAAAAGACTGAGCAGAAACAACAAAGCCTCCCTTTCGGGAGGCTATTTTCATTTCAAAAGCAAATTTCATTTTCAAAATTGAAAAAGTTTTCGGAGGCCGCCTTGCAAGATAATATATAGGTCGGTCGGTCCACCCCTTCCGCCGCAGCCGGCGGGCTTGTTTCGACCGATAACGAAATGATAATGCATTCTTATTTCGATGAAAAACGAAATACGCTTATTTCGAGCAAAACCGAAATGAGAACAGCTCGTATTTCGCCATAGAGCGAAACATCCGCTATTTCGATCAAGCACGAAATGCGAGCGAATCGTAATTCGCCCAGAAACGAAAAAGCCCAGAAAGTCGCGCGGACCTACTGGGCTCTGAAGGTGAACATGTGCGCCCCTGGGGCGCGAGATAGTCAGCTAGTCGATAGAATGATCCTCAAGTGAGACAGAAAACATAAGGACGAACACGCCCCTACAAAATTCATTGCATAGCCCGCATTCTAACATCGTGGGTGAACGTGTCAACCGGTCTAGGCGAAATTTTTGGAGGTGATCCACTGAGCGCCTGAGCGCTCGCCAGTGCCCAGCGGAACTAGACGTTCCGCAGGTGATCCACTGAGCGCTCAATCTCACACAAAACACTCAACAATTGCACATGCTCAGATTGTCGTGCTAGAGTAGACCCCATTGAAGCAAGCAAGGCGCCACGGCACGAAGGAAGGCACTATGCCGCAGCAAGTCGCACAAGTTCAACCCCCGATGATGAATCGGGAATATATCTGTGCAGCGTACTTGGAGTTTGTCAACGACTACTTGACAGTGGAAAAGTGGGCAGAACATCGCGGACTGAACATCGGCGAAGCTGAAACCCTTGTCAGCCTGATGCGTCAAGTTTACTACGGGTTTCACCCGGAGGAATGAAATGGAACAGAAAACAGCAAAACCCAAACGTGTAACGTTTGGCGGGAAAACAGAGTATGTCGTCGTTGGAACGGCATACGGGTATCTGCGCAATATCCATGGTGATATTCGCACATGGAAAACATACTCCGGCGCGGCAAAAGCAGCAAAGAAGTACGTACCATTTTGACCCCTAAGCCCCTTCGGGGCTTTCCAATGCCCTAGACAATGTGCTAGACTATTGGAAAGCTTCGCATAGTGTGAAGCTAGCGCGGGATGTTCCCGCATGTTGAAAGCCTGAAATGAACAATATCACTCTGAAGCAATTCGCAGAACAATCATCCATCCCTGCCGCATTGGTGCGCGGCGTGGTGCGCCAAATTGGCGGGTGGGATGAATTCAAGGGGCGTGCGCGAGATGTTGCAAACCATGGCGCCGCCGGGGGTTTCGTTGGGTTTACGTGGCACAGTGATACTGTGGCATTCACTCGCAAGCACAAGGCCGACATTCTGACGTTGTGCGAAACTCAGGCCGATGACTTCGACATCAAAGGTGGATTCTTGGAATTCATCGCGGGCTTCAATTGCCTGCAAGGGTGGAATACCCGTGAAGTGGGGGAAGGGATTTACAATCCCCGGAGCGATGCCCGCACCACGGTATATAACGCCCTTGCGTGGTACGCCCTTGAAGAGGTGGCACGGGCATATTGCGACATTCTGGAAAACCAAGAATAAGGGGATGGCTTATGCTTTACGCACAGATGAAGCCCCGACAATTTTCTAAGTTAATCGATAACGTGGAAGATGACGATTGTGAGTGTCCGAATTGTTGCAATTGTGGAGGGGAGGGTTGTGGATGCCCTTATTGTCCAGAATGCAACCCATGCAACTACTGCAGAGAAAAACAGGAAAAGGACCAGGAAACAGAATAACGGGATTTAATCCCTAGGGCATATATTCTGTGCCCTATAATTAGATTCTTTGTTTCTCTCACCCTGCCAAAAGGCAAACATCATGGCATATCGTCACAAAGCCCTGCAATTGATTGAGGCCGCCTGCCTTACCCCGCTGCTTTCTCAAGACTTCCACGCCCTGACATCGGGCGAAGTTGATTCTCTGCTGACAGTGGCAGATGCCGTGGGCTATCGCAAGCCCAGTAATGCGACCGGCAGCCGCGGGCGCTATTTCCACGCCTACATGGCTCGCCAGCTTCGCAGCGAAACCCGGCCCCGCTGGTTTGTCCAGTTTCGTGCACCGGGCTGCAAGACCGAGACCGTGGATGAATTTGTGACTATCAAGGAGGCCCGCGCAATGCTGGCCGAATATCGGCAGGTGGGCGGGGGTGAATACTGGCTTGCCAGCAAGCCCTGCAAGGCATGGGGGGCTTGAGTATGTCCAGCATCATGTACACCATCAGGCGTGTTTCCGGTCCCCAGTCACAATGGGGGGTGTTCACCTCTAACGGAGTTTGCCAATATCGGCACTCCCTCAAGATCATGTGCAAACAATGGGTGGCGGATAACTGCCCTGAAGGGGAATGATTGTGGAATACACCTGTGAACAAATTGCATCATCCTGGGCACTGTGGCGCGAATATGTTGACCCGCATTGCACGATGACAAGGGAAGAGTTCGATTCCCTGACACTGTGGCAAAAGCTGGGGTTGATGCGCATGTGCTTTGACCCTGACAAATAACAGCCCTTGACAGCATCCCGCGAGCATGGCAACATGCTTGCACGTCAACAAACAGCCTCAGACGGGGCTTAGGTGGAACAACATGGCAAAGATTGTCGAGAGCCCAAAAGACTGCCCAGAAGGCTGCAAGTGGCGGACAAACAAGGGCAAGCCGGATTACATGGTGAAATGGTGGCGGGGTTTGGCACCGGCAAAGTACAGCCATCACAACAATTTGACCACAGCAAGGGCGGAAGCTTCCGCATTGATCCGGGAAGATAGCGCCACGGTTGTCGAGATTTACCGCTATGCAAGTGGCGGACATATCCAAAACATCCCGATCATCCAGGCCAGCTATTACGCTTGACACCCTGACAACCTAACCCCACAATCGGGGCTTCAACCAACGAAAGCACATCATGCGTATTCTTACCAGTGTCTGCAATAAAATCGACTTCTCCGGTCTGGGATGGTACGTTGAACACGGACAAACCCTTGACGTGCAAGAATTCTGCGAATGGGTGGGAGTCGATTTTATCGACCCCGCGTGGCTGCGCGGCATCAACGAGCATGCAGCGGGCTTGCTGCCCGGTCAGATTCTTTTGATTGACATCATCGGCTGACCCGCTACAATCAAAGCACCGACACAAGGAGCATCATGCAATCTTCCCCCTCCCCCATGAAGAACGTCCCCAGCAAGCCCCGGCAGGGGGCCACCAAGCCCCTCAAGGGCAAGGGCTGGACCCGCACCAACACCAAGCGCGAAGGGGCTTAAACGTGCGGCAAGCATTCATCCCTTGCGAGAGATTCACAAGGGCTGTGCAGGCGGCCCCATGGGCATGTAAGCTGGCACGTGTTGCCGGTGGTTTCCTGGCATTCGAGTCCCTGGCGGACTATTTGGTTTGGAGCAAGCAAAAATGAGCGAATTTATTTCAGGCATGTATTTGGTCGGCATCAACGAGGGTCGGGCACTCCTCAAGCTTGACCCCGCCCTCGACATCCAAGGGCACTTGGAAACGCTGCGCGCTTTGCGTAAGCAAAACAAAGCAGGCACCGCCACTGGTGAATCCGTCCGGGGCGAGATTGACTTTTTTGAAAGTGTCTTGGCACTGCGAGTGCAGCACTAAACTTTGATCCATAGGGCATTGGCATATCCGGTCAGTGCCCTATAATCAGGGCTTAGAGAGATTGTTTTTCAACCAAGCACGATAAAGGGTGCATCATGTCGCAGTTTCCGAAAGTCAACCAAGTGTATGGCGCCCCGTTGGGCCGATCCAGTTCCGCACCGGCGGGCAAAGTGAGGGTGTTTCGAGTCAAGATTGACTCGGGCGGGTATGATGACGGTGGGGCGTATTGGGGAATCGGGCAGCCGCTGTATTGTGCCCTTGGGACTGACGGCGGGCGGGCTTTCACCCGTGCAGACAGCCGGTTGTCTGCTATTGTGGAACTCGGCATTGATGCGCGCGACATCAAACAAGCCCCGCGTGGAAAGATTACCCAGTTGCAAGCCCTGGCAAACAGTGGCAACATTTCTGCCCGCGGACAGGTTCTTCTGTCTGAACTCCGAATTCTTGGATATTGAGGTGCATCATGAGCGTCGATCAAAAGTTTTCTATGAGCATGCGGGGTATTCTTGGAGTGTCCCCACGGAAACAGAAGAACAAGGGCGCAAGCGTTGCGCTATGGACCTTGCTGCAAGCGAGTCCCTTGCACGTGCTGCGGGCTGTTCTTTCCGCTGGGAACAAGACCCGGAAAGCGAAGAGCCCAGTGCAGGGGGTTGCACCCTGTACGACAGTCAAGGGAACCCCGGCCCCAGCCTGTGGGGCATCACTTTTCGGGATGAGCAAGACCCGTGGGAGGGGACCCATATAGGCGGGTTGTCGAGGCCGAATTAGCCTCCCAGTGGATTGATGAGCTAGCCACGACAATCTAAGCTAAAGCCCCTGCACTGTGCAGGGGCTTTGTCGTTTCTGGGCTTGATGTTATGATGGCGTCAACGCAAGCAAGGGGCTTGCGAGCCACAACCCCGGAGAGTTTCCATGTCCTTGATCCTGATTGTTTGTGTCGTCTCCGGGTGGATCATTTCTCGCCCGGTTGTCCGGGCTTTTGGTCTCTGAAAGGATTGTCATGTCTCAGTCTCAAATCCTTACCTTGCTTGACCTTCATAGCGTCAAGTGCTGGCCTACCCGCAAAGGGTCTGTGGTGGCTATCGAGGTGCGCTGCACTTCTCATGGCTCTTCAGAGCATCAGACCGAGTTTCCTGCAGGCACTGCGCGTAGCGCTATCCTGGCATGGCTAGGATACTGAGGTAGACACCTTGCGCACCTTGTTCAAGGTGCGCTATGATGAAACACCACATCAGAGATACACCATGACAATCTACTATGAATGCGGGATTCCCGCCGTGCTGATTCCCGTTCAATTTCTGGGATGGGCAAAGACCCCAGGGCACAGTGCCACGGGGCTCCATAACGCTGTTGTCCGGCTTCGCCGGAGTGGCGGCGGGTATCGCACTGGCGAAGTGCTTCATGTTCCCGCAAGCTCCGTGGTTGAAAAGGCCGGGCGCCGGGACCATCGGCAACTTGTCAGGCCCGCATTCCTGCCGGCAGTTGACCCGGCTTTTGTGCTGCCTAGCAGGTGGCAGTAAATCCCCTGCGGGCTTTCCTTGACTGGTGGCCAGCCAGCAGGAATGATAGGGAGGGGCTTTGCCCCTTGCATCCTTCGCAGAACGTGCTACACTAAGCACATGGGTGCATGGAACAAGGCAGGGCCTCCCCTGCCCGATTGTTTTGTCATACGAAGTGCCTCAATGCGTTACACATCTTTACAAACAAAGGGCTTGACGATGGTCTGAAACGTCGGCAGAATAGATTCATCGGATCAACGAACCAAGGAAAGCAAGACATGGCCCGCATCACTCGCAAGCAAGCAAAGATCAACGCTGAAGCCAAGTGGATGAATGAACAGTTTGGTGCGCCCGCCCAAACCCTGATTGAAGCTCAGGCGATGTTCAGCCTTGACGGTGCCATGATCGACCAGTACCAATCGTTTGCAGAAGAGACCGGCTCCAGTGCATGGGCAACCCTCACGGGTCGGGGGGTGGGACTACCAACTGACCGACACCCCTAAGCCCGGCTTCGAGGTGTTGCAGCTCGCGAAGGATGGGGTTCGCTGCAACTGACAGGCAGGGGCAGGGATGCCCCAGCAAGCCCCTTAGAAGCCCCTCTAAGGGGCTTTTGTCGTTCCTGGCTACCCGGGTAGCCCTTAGCCCCTGCAAGCGCTCCTAGAGCGTTTAAACGCTTCGCTTGTTACATGTGTAAAGATGGGAGGACATCGAAGAAAGTGCTTGACGCCTAGCGTAAGTGTCCCTACAGTAGAGCCATCGATTCAACGAACAGGCCACGGAGCAAGACATGAACATTTCTAACACCCTGATCGCTCAAGCCCGCGCCATGCTGGTGAATGGTGAAGACTGGGTTGTGAACCCGGACGGCATCGATCAAGATGTATTCATTGTCTGCGCCTTCGACGATGGTGCATGGGTTTGCATCCATGGTGGTGAGTGCGATATGAGCAAGTTTGAGAAGGTTCAAAAGATTGTTGACACTGACCCCGAACAGCATGCTATGATGCACACATGCACTGAAGGCAGTGCAGCCACCAAGGAGCAAAACATGTCTTTCAATAACACCCCCGTCGTCATCGATTTCTCCAGTGACTTTGATGTCTCCCGCAAGAAGTGGGGCAAGCTTGAGGGGATCGCAGAATTCCAGTGCATCACAGTGGAAGGTGTCCCCGGTCTGGTGTGGGTTAAGGTGACTCCTCCGGGGAAGCGCAAGCCCATCAGTGTCAGTGTTCATCATGAGAGAATCAGTCTCAAGTGACACTAAGCCCGGCATAAGCCGGGCTTTTCTTTTACCCCCACACAAATGAAACGCCCAGGGGTGGATTACACACCCGGTATTCCGATGTCTTAGGGACATTATAGCCTTGAAAATTGGGAGTGTGCAAGCTTTTTTGTTTGCTCGGTGTGCAGGTGATCCACTGAGCGCCTGAGCGCTCGCCAGTGCCCAGCGGAACTAGACGTTCCGCAGGTGACACCCTTATCAATTGGGCATGCTATTGAGCCAGCAAGCATGCCGGCTACCCCCTGGCCGAAATGATCGGCCGTAAGCTATCGGCTTTAGCCTATCGGCCCGCGGCCCTTCAGTCTGGACAACCGGCCCTCAAGGGCAAGGGTATACATGCGAACGTACATCTACGTTCGCCAGTGTCTCCCGTAGTGCATTCATGGCTAGCTCGCTCACTCGCTAGCCAAGCACTACAGCAAGCACACATGCACCGATCTCGGTGCGCCTGATCCCGCAAGACATGCACAGCATGTCAGGGTACGTCGTGCGCACGAGCGCACCAAGGGACTACCCGCAGACGTAAATTACGTCTGTATATGCATCGTGTCAGAGATTATCTGTGTGAGGGATAACCTAGCTGTGTAGGAGGACACAGGCACGCCGGGAGGCGTGGGGCGTACATCCCTGGCACCCTCGGTGCCCATGTGTCCTGCCGGCGCATACTGCGCCGGAGGGTATCCCTTTGGGGGGTGTGTCTCTGTGTCATGTAGGTGTATGTGCGTAGGTGTGTCTCTTGGCACCTCCGGTGCGCTAGTGTGGTTGCCCTGTGCACCCTATGGGTGCCTCTAGGGTTTAGCAGTCTCTAGAGATACAACCCCGGTGCAGCGGGCACCGTGACATTCCCTCCCCAGCACAATCGAACCCCTCCCCTGGCGCAGTAGCGCCTGCCCTTGCCTACCCTACCAGCTTCAAGCTGGCCTCCCCTTGCACTTCACCAGTACACCCCTGGCGAACTGTTCGCCAACATGCCTCCTCTCAGGTGCAACACTGATTAGCGTAATAATCAAAGTACCATTCCATGCGAAGCATGGCAGGGAACGTCTAGGCGAAGCCCTTCGCCGATGGTCTGCCCAGGTCGGAATGCCGACCGCTTTAAACAGCCTAGGATCGATTAGAACCCTTGAGGGTCGTTCACCCCTTAGACGGTCTGAGATCGGCCCTTGCAGGCCGCTATAGACCCCTTGCCGACCCCTGTCGGCAGATATTTCTAGATCATAGGGGATTGGAAACAGGCCCGCGGGGCATGGTTAAACACAGAAGTGGACATTTGTCCAAACTAGGATTCCCCTGTGTAAAACACAGGTGTTCACACCCGTCCCCGATGACACCCCCTGTACCAAGAACACACATCGATGAACATCTCTCAGGACGAACTTCTTCGTCCTCAACAACACACATCGAACGTCTTCACGTTCGCCACAAACAACAAAGCCACGCATCTCTGCGTGGCCCACACACTCCCTTTCACACAACAACATTGACAACAATACATCTCTCACAGAGGTATATATGTCACGTATTTCTACGTGACAAGGGGTGTCCCTCACAGCTACGCTGTGGATATATTTCCTGGCACTGAAAGTGCTCATGGGCACACCCCAGCTATCGCTGGAAAATTTTTCAAAAATATTCGCATAGCGAATTCTTAGTCCGTTTGCAGATATGGGCTTTGCTAGCGAGTGAGCGAGCAAGCCCTCTTATCTGCGAGATGTCCTTCTTCTGATCGTGGGCCAATTGTCACGGGAGTGACAGCGTTCCCATCTGTCCCTCAAGGGACGATTGTTCCTCTTGATCTTGTCCACCCCGCCCATCAAGGGCGGAATGATTCCCTTGTGCTGAAAAGCACAGACGTAAAAAAGCCCACGTATCTCTACGTGGGCCTACACACTCTCTCAATCAAAGAAATTGTCAATGACAAACTTAGGGCCATACTCCGTAAGCGCAATCAAGGCTTCCTCGGAGAGGATGTCTACACGTCCTGGGGAGTCATAGAGATGCTCGTATGTGTAATACTTCTCTAGCCAGATATAAGCCCCTTTTACAACAGAGCCTTCCTTGTTTGTGAAGCACTCCCGCACAGGGAGCCAAGCAAAGCGTTCCACCCACATCTCTGTGGGAGAGCTATTCCACTTCATTGTAGCCTCCTAGCCATGCGGCAATGTATGAATTGCCCAAGTAGTCTTGCAGGATTGTCCATTGCTCATTGTAGGCTACGCCACACAGGTCTTGCACAATGGCGTCAGCCATGTTGTATTCCCCGTGATCCAGCAAGTATTGCAGAGCCTGAGACACATCCGTATGGATGTAGCGGATGAATTGTGTGTTCATTGTTCCCCCTCCCATTCAGCTTCCCAAAAGCCTTGCTCTTCGTATGTAGAGCCTTCTTCTACAGGAAAAGCCCCACAACAACATTCGTTAGAACACCACGCAGCACAGATACATTCATCAGAAGGAATGGGCTCACCCCTTTCATCAAGGATCAATTCATAGAGAGATTCATCGTAATCTCCCTTGTCATGATCCCATTTGAAGTTGCAATGATAACTGACTCCATCAATTGTTATGTGGTGCATATCACCCTCTCTCCCCAACATCTTGGTTGGGGTTGTTGCGATTCAACTCAACACACTTCCAATCTTCAGATTTCAGTGTAAATGTTGGCTTGTGTGCATCCACCCAAAACCAAATAAACACTACTGCAAGAATGGTAGAGATTGAAACAACAAGTATTGCCTCTATACCAGAAGGCCCTGCGCCTTTGATTTTGTGCATCACTTGCCCTCAAGCACATCATTAAGAAGGCTCACCATCCAATTCTTTAACGTGTGAGCAGCAAATTCTTCCCCACAATCTTCATCACAAATGATGGGGTTGTCCTGTGCCTCTGCCATTACTAGCATGAGTTTATCATGCAAATCTGTGAACATCTCCTTGTTCTTCTCAGAGTCAGCAAGATATTGTGCTCCTGCTGCACAAGCAAAACTCACCATAGCAAGCTTACGTGCCCGTTCAAGCTGTTCTTCTGTGTATTTCTCAAACATTCTCTTTCTCCTGTTGTGTTTCAATGGCCCAATCATACACCACTTGATCTAGACAATCAAGAGGCTCCACACAAATATGCGAAGGACACGATTGCTTCTTTGGGTCATAGAAGCAAGCAAAGGATTGCCTAAAGGGGTTGCCCGGAGAGCTACGGGCACACGTAGCCCGCTCTGAACATTCTTGTGAAGAGCATCGGCAGTAGTCCCACCCAAGGAGGGAGTTGCTACGGAAGCGTAGAGATTTCATTGTGTTCCTTTACGTGTTGTCGTCAACAATAATGTCGATACCCGGCAGCATCATCACCAACACAGTGTCGATGAGCATCGGAACCACAAAAGCGAAGAAACCCCGTGATTCCATCCAAGGGATAATTCCCGTATTGCTTCCAGTGAAGATCCATAAGAACAGGTCAACAAACCCAAGGATCAGTGGGGAGTTTACTACCAGAGTGAAAACACCAAGGGCAGCCCACAACATCATTCTTCCTCCTTGTAGAAATGCTCAAGCAATAGCTTGATTGTTGCTTCCACTTTCTCTTGAGACTTCCGCGCCCCTAGACGCATCTCTTTCTTGTAGCTCACACGCTTCTCCCCAACATTGGCAGACTCCCAGAAGATTGTGTTTAGATGCTCTGCAAATTCTTCTCGTGTCATAGATCCTCCTCTGCGAAGTAGTGACCAAGGACAACAATCACACCAAGCAATCCCCACACTTGCACAACAAACATCTCTGTTTGTTGCAAGAGGTTGTATCGAACAATTGGCCCAAGGCCCAACAGGGAGCTAAACACGTTGACGATGAGCCCTATCCAGGGAAGAAGGGCAATAGTGTAGAGGGATTTGGTTGTCATTGGTTCTCTTAGGTACAGGTCAATTGTTGCTTGATTACACACTCCACAGAAGATCGTACTGATTCGATCTTGAGCGCATCTTCTTCAGGGATTTCAAAACCAAACTCCCACTCCAAGTCAATTGCGTGCTCGATAGCGTCCAGAGAATCTAGCCCAAGATCGGAGAACTTGGAGTCAATGCTGATATTTTCCAACGGGATGTTGAATTCACGAGAAATGAGTCCTCTCACCCTCTCTAGAACTTGTGTCATTGTTGTTTCACCTCCCGTGCCTTCATCATAGCGTCTGCCTTTTTATAAGCCTTTTCAGCAACATCTTCAAGGGGCCAATCCTCCTCATCACAACCGTAGTGGGCATAATGACCACTTAGCATTCCCTGCATTGCCTTAGCCGCAAAGTAGTCTCGCAGTGACATCCCCGGCAAGATTGCCTGAGACAAGTTGTATGCCAGCGGAAAAGCTTGTTGTTCATTGTCCATTTGTTTCTCCTTTAATCAATCTTCACCCAAGCACATTGCTGGGCATTTCCAATGCGGCGCCCTTTGGCGTCTGTGAGCCCCGTAAACTCAACAGAGTTCACATAATAGCCTGAGAACACCATCCCTGGGCACATCACCCTTACAGCCACTCGGTCATTCCAATCAATCACTTCGTTGTTGTCTGTTCTGACAGAGCAAGCTGAGAGCAATGCTAACACGGAAAGCACTAACGTGGTTTTCATGCTGCACCACCCTTCCCGGCCGGTTGGCCGATGCCGTGGGCGCTACGCAGCAGCTTCGTCAGATCGGGGCCGTCAATCCGAAATTCACCATCCACCCATCGACCATCACTGGCCTCAATCAATCCTTCTGCCTGCTCATCCGTCAGCGGCTGCGCGGCCTGTGCAGCGGAAAGCGGCCCCTCAATGGCGGGCATACCGTTGCAGGTTGCCGCCTGCTCACCCTTCCCCAACAGCAACATAGCATGCTGCAAAAGCATTTCTGCGCTGTATTCATGCGAAGCAATCATCTGCTTCAGTTCTTGATACGTGTAAGGCTTCTCAATCATTCAGCTTCTCCTTCATAAACATAGATATACATAAACAGGGGTGTTTACACACATCTATGTGTGTTGTTGATGTTCTCATCATAGCACACAAAATATTCGTGTGCAATTCCCACACAGATTAGTGGGGCATAAGATGTACAGACAAAATAAAAGGAGCCCCAAAGGGCTCCCGTGTCAACACATCATTCAGCAACCACTTCCATCTCTTCTAGGCCAAAGTGCTTACGCATGCGCTCATAGCGCTCAATGAATTCCTCTGGACCAAGGAAGAAGTCTTCCCCAGCAAGGAGGCGAGCAATTTCTTCCTTACTTAGAAACCCCTCATAGTGCTTACTGAGAAGCTTTTCCATGTGTGCAACGTAAAACTTACTGTGCGTGCGAAACTCATTCAGCGTCCCCGCTGTGCCCAACGATCCACAATGGATCAAACAAGAAAACCCTTCTGACAGGGTAAACCCACAAGGGGCTCTCAGGAGAATGATGCTAGCAGCAGAGCTACAATTCCCACTTGCGCGGATGATGACATTGCCAGCACACTCACCCATGGCTTGCAGGAAAGTGTCCATAGCGTCAATGTCACCACCTGCGGATTGCAAATAGATGTAAACATCATCATGTTCTGTGGCATCTCGAAACGCCTCAAAGGCTGGGATAAATTGCTTGGGGGTGGCAATGCTCTCAAACATGGAGACATGGTATTCAAGTCCAGGCTTGGGATTGACGGAGACATGGACAGCTTCAATCACTTCCATGTCGTCGGATGAGAATTTCTTGGTCATTTGTTCTCCTTGAAAATGTCTGCAAACAGTGATTCTGAAAACCCTCGAAGCCACTCAGAGAAACCAAGTAGTAAGATTAGTTCAGCAACAAAAATTACGACCCCGTAATCACATTGCAGATGTTTTGCTTGAAACAGAGCAAAAATTACTCCGCAAAAAGTCACAATCAGTGCCAAACAATCCGAGGCAATCTCACTTTTACGCATAGTGAAACATCTTCACGAATGCCTTGCACAGCCCAGAGCGAACAATGTCGTCAGGAGTGAACGTCACAACACCGAAGTCCTCATCCAACACATCAATGTCGTCTTGATCCATATATTCAGGATGTGTCTGAAGCGTGTGGTCAATCATCTTCACCACCTTGGACAGGCCCACACCTTGTTTGGTGATATCGTTCTGAGACTCGTCTCCAGTAAGGATCATCTGACAGTTGTCACCAATGCGAGTGAGCAGGGTGTTCATTTCCTCGAAGGTGAAGTTTTGCGATTCCTCGACAATGACAACACAGTTTTCAAAAGACATACCCCGAATATACTCACACGCCACCATCTCAATCACCTTCTTCTCAAAGCAATAGGTGACGTAGCCCTTCCCTAGAAAAGATTCCAAGTGAGCCTTGGTTTGTGCAAAGAAGTAGCCAAGCTTTTCCTCAACAGTGCCCTTGGCATAACCCACAGTGCGGCCCATGGGGACGGCAGGGCGAACAAGGTACACCTTCTTGACTGCACCATCCTTGAGTTGCTTTGCAGCACGGTAGCAGCAAAGGAGTGATTTTCCTGTCCCGCTTGATCCACGCAGCACAACAAGCTTTCGCCCCTCATTGAGCATACGCAGCGCTTCACGCTGATTGTTATTCTTTGCAGTGAGAGACATATGCTCCTTTGGAGCAACGTATGTCACTTCACCGGGGGACTGTGCAAACCGAGGGTCTACATCGCGTCCTTGACGCTTCTCTTCGCGTGCAATAGCTCGCTTAGTACGCTGTGATGCCATGTGTATTCCTTTCATGTGGTGGGGTGGATGTGTGTAGAGGAATACGCCTACACACAAAGGAGGGAAACAACAACTAGAGAGAAAGCAAGCCCGGCACAGAAGCCGTATGCAATTCCTAGCCAGAATGAATGTTCTTCAATGTCCATTGGAATCTCTGAGACGCAGAACACGATACATGTCCTTGAACAGGGCCATCATAACATCATCGTCAAACTTGGGGTCAACAACAATGCGCCCATAGGGATCAACAGTCATCATGTCATCAATGGCACTCAGGAAATGATAGCAGTTCAGGAGAGTGCTTTCAAGCTCTTTGATACGCTCTTTGTCAGACATCTTGTTGTGCTTGGACAGGGGTGATTTGGCTCTTCTGTGCCACCCACACAGCAAAATATTCCTTGCTGTAGATTGACACCTTGCCCCCTTCAACATCTTCCCACAACAGCTTGACAATGCTTCCCTCTGGAAGCTCAGAGCCTGTCAAATTGTTCACAATGTCTTCTGTTGTGACATACATCATTCGTCGTCTCCTTGCAGCAATGCTGCTTTCTTGCTGCGCTCATCGATTCGCTTGCGACCCCACTTGGCAAGCACAAGACTATTCAAATCCCCAGGGACAAGCTGTTGTCCGCGGAAGAAGGAATCAATCGTAGCGTTGGCACGCTTCAGGTCAACACTCAGCTTAAGAAGCTGTTCCTTCAAGCTGTTCTCGTCACGCATATTCGGGGTGATTGACACAGAATTCTCCTTTGGCAACAAGGTCATTGAAATGTGCTGCTAGCACGCTCTTAGCGTCAGTGTTGCACAAACGTTTGAAGGAGTCAAGACAATCGTTGAAGTCTTTGTCCGGGTTGTATGGCACCCACTCTCCAGTGGGAAGGAGACGCTCACAAGAGAAATAGTCTCCGCCCTTGCAAACACCATCCTTAAACCGGATTGTATACCCAGCAGCAGATGCTGCGTAGGTGAGTTGTTGTTTACGTGAGAGAGTCAATTAATCCCTCCAATTGCGGCAACCACAACCAGTGGGCTAATGAGACAAACACATGTGGTAAGAACAAACCCAAGTGCGGGGAGTAGCCGAAGAGGAATGCCTTCCCCCTTCAAGTAAAACCCCACAACACTGCGAAGTGTAAACAACAGGACGGTAACACCAATCAGACCAAGAGATGTGACAATAACCATTATTACTCCTTCAGAGGACACTCAAACAACCTTCTTAGGACGGCCAGCTTTCTTTTGTGCTGGCTGAGAATCTACAGATTCTGACACAACAATATTGTCCTCAAGGGCCGGATCAGGCCGGGAATTATTCCCGTCTTGCTTCTCAACAACAATTTCAAACAGAGCCCCATATTGGTGAAACCCGTTCTTGGAAAGAACGTAGCCATCCAACACAAGCTGCTCAAATTCCTTCAGGAGAAGGAAGGGGTTGAAATTATTGATCGTGATCTTATTTGGTTTGTTCTGCATTCATTTCTCCTTCTTCGTTGAATATTGTGACGTAGTTTACGTCACAGGTGGATTCCAAACATCAATCCTCGTCAACGTCTTCGTTGACATCGTTATTGTACAACAGATCATCCTCGTCTGCAAGACGAATCACATCATCCCAATGGACGATAGGATCATCGTCCTCCATCACATCCAAGCTCTCGTCAGAGAGCAGCTTTGTAGGCATTATAGCTCACTCCTCTTGCTCTCGCAAGAGAGCTAACACAATGATTTGATTAGGAAAACACACAACATGAACAAGAACATGGACACCTCCATGTTCACACAACACACAACGAAAAGAAATCTCTTTTCCAACACAACTTCGTGTATTGTACACGGAAAGGGGTGCCTTGTCAAGAGGTGTTCTCTTGTTGCACACAGATTGCTCGCTAACTCGCAAGCAATCCCTGCAACAAAACTAATGAAATCAACAAGATACAACATTGTGGTGCAGATTGCACCACAGAGAAGTTCTTCTTTGTGCTTTGGCTAGCAAGTGAGCGAGCTAGCCATGATAGCACAACAGGGTACACCCCTTTGGTGTTGTCCTTCCGCCCAGCCAGGGCGGGCTTTCTTTCTTTTTGTCTTTGAGTTTTATTCTTTCTTTAGTTATATGTAGTTATAAGAAAGAATACGTTAGTATTCTTAGTGTTCTATTAGATGTATATTACATCTATAGTATATCCTCTGTCACCTATTCGCGTAATCGTGACGATTCGCGCGTATCTGTGACGATTCGGGTGTGCGCGTGTACGCACGCGTATAACGATTTTTGGTGTGTTTGTCAATAGGCTAAGAGCCTTTTCTTGAACTTTTTGTTGTGTGAAGCCTTTGGCAAGGCTGTGCCACCCCGCATCTGCGATTGACCATGTTCTGGAGGCCTTTTTCGTTTAAAAAAGCCTTCTGGCTACCCACCCCTCACCCACCTCAAACAAATCGATTTTAGGCTCGCCAGACAGGCTACAAACGCCTCCTCAATCGATTCCTGTGAGCTAGCCCCACCCCACTTTTCACACATCTGGCCCTCAACAGGCCCTTTTGCTTAAAAATGAGGCAAAGAGGGCGTGGGATGACTCCCCGTGTGTGCAACACGGGAGGGGGGTTGACAAAGTTTCAAATTTCGTTATAATAGCGGTACACAACACACAAAGGGCATCACATGCCGTTCCCCGTCTTTATGTTCTTCTGCTGGCAAATGATGTGGCTTGATACCACTACAGCAGGAGGATTGTTCATTGGTTTTCCTGCAAATGCCCGACCTCTACACACCCAAAACTCCAAAGGAGATTGACTTTTCCCTTGGAGCAATTGACCTTCAATCCCTTCTCACTGCCCTCAAATCAAAGCAGCGTAAAGCTGTTGACAAGATTGTTTTGTTGATGGAAACATCCGAGGATGAGAAAGTGGTGTTTCAATGTGCCAAGACACTTCTCGATTTGAATGTGTCTGTGGCAAAAGAGATTTCTGTTGACCAACTCACCCGTGCTGTGGCAGAGATGAAGCGTCAGGCAGCTTCCGGGATGATTCTCGGAAAGGCTGAGAACAACACCCCCTTGGTTGATTTCAATAACATCCAAGATATTGGGGATTGATGTGTGTAGGTCACAACAGGATGGCTCCGTAATGGGGCGATGTTTGTGATGTCAGTATTCTAGCTTCTCAGGTGTTTTTGGTGGCATGTCTGTTTTGTACTCAGACGGATGCGGTTCGAGCCCGCAGGGAAGCCCCGGTGTTCCAAACCCTCATCACTTCTACACAAATGGTGAGGTTTCGTATCACACTTGTCATATCTTTCCTGATACACTCTGTTCATTCAAGTGTTTAAGGAATCAAATGACTACTCATCAAATCACCGCTGTCATTTATGACAAGCGTGGGCGTGTGTTGTCTGTAGGGCAAAATTCCTACATCAAGACCCACCCGTTGCAAAAGCAACACGCACACAAAGTTGGCCTTCCGCTGAAGGAATTCCTTCACGCAGAGATTCACGCAATCACTCGTTGCAATGATCTTTCTAAGGCGCACAAGATTTCCGTGTTCAGATATTCCAAAGACGGCAAGCCCGCCCTTGCAAAGCCTTGCAAGGTATGTCAGAGCGCAATTGACGCTGCCGGAATTAAGGTAGTTGAACACACTTGATTTCCCTTGTTATCCTTTCTCCTTCCACGCTGAAAAGCGTGTTGTGGCCCACAACTTCTGGATAGGAGGTTGTGGGCTTTTTCTTTTTGCGAAAGGCATTGTGAATGTCTGAAAAACGTAAAGTGTTCGGGCCGTGTAGCGAAAAGCAACGGCTAAGTTTGATGGAAGAGGATGTTGACCTCCTTGTTCTTGGTGGTGCAGCCGGTTAACTCTCAGCCGGTACACACAGTAATGTGTTGTAATGAATCTCTCTAATTCAGGGGAACTCTCTTTGAGACAATCCTGAGCGAAGCTCTGTTGGAGTTAACCAAGGGTAGTGTCTTGGGTCTACAATTGTAGATGAGGTAAGTAGCCACCTTGCACCAGCATTGAACGTGCAACGACTAGCCGTAAGGCGTAGGCTGCAAGCAATTGGCAGTCGAAACGGGAGACTCCTGATTATCAGGATGAAGATATAGTCTGGTCTGTGTGGCGACATACAGCAGCCAATTGGCGGGGGTGGGTTAGCGCCCCACCCTGAACAATAACGAGCGGTAAGAGTTATATCTGCCTCACGAAAATCCTCAAATACATAAACGATCCCGCTACTCGGATTGCCATTGTACGGAGAACATACCCTGCACTTAGACTGCCCGGGGGCATGGTAGATGAATCCCAAAGCATTTACCCTCACTTTGGTGGGACGTTCTCTAAACAGACACTTAAGTGGACTTTTCCTTCAGGGGCGACAGTGCAATTCATGGCGCTGCCCGACGATCTTAAGACATGGCAAGGTCTTCAGGCCACCATGATTCTAATTGACGAAATGGCGGAGTTTACATTAGAGGAAATTCAGTTCCTGCGTTCCCGCCTTCGCTCCGCACGCTACAAAGGTCGGATGATGTTGGTTGGCACTTGCAACCCACGCCGCGAGAGCTTTCTGTTTGACTTCGTTAAGTTCTCGTTGGATGATGATGGCGTGCCTGCCCCTGGGACTGAGCACAGGAAACGGTTCTTCGCTATATTTGGTGCGAAGACGATTTATGGCGACTCTGAGGAAGATGTTAAAGAGCAACTGCGTCTAATCTCTGCTCCACCAAACATTCAGGTATCCACGTACAAGTTTATTCCGATGACTATCGTGGATAATCCTGTTCTGATTAAAAACAACCCCGGATATCTTGCAAACCTTCAAGCAATGAGCAAGGTGGATCAGGCACGATTCCTCCGTGGTTCTTGGACTGCAAAACCTGAAGGTGAGGGGTATTTCCGCAGAGAGTGGCTTAAGGTTGTTGACTTTCCCCCTCCCCACGCTGTAGCGCGCGTCAGGTCTTGGGACTTGGCAGCTAGTGAGCCTAGCGAGAGTAATCGTGACCCGGACTGGTCTGCTGGTGTGAAGCTGTCCCGCGACAAGTACGGTGTTTACTACATCGAGGATTCTACAAGGTTCAGAAAAAGTATCGACAACGTTATTCGATCAATCATCGACGTTGCGTACGAGGACGACCCAGAGTATTGCACAACAACAATCCCGAAAGACCCCGGTCAGGCTGCCCGATTCTCAACTGCGTACTTTGTTCGTACTCTAGCAGAGGCGGGCGTGCCTTGTAAGACCATTGTTGTTTCAGGGCACCAATCGAAGGTTCAACGGTTTCTTCCGTTTTGTTCCTTGGCTGAGAGTGGTGGAGTACGCATTGTGCGTGGAGACTGGAATGAGGATTTCCTGACTGAGTTGGAAAACTTCACAGGTGGTCGGAATGAAAAGAATGACCAAGTGGACGCATGTTCTGACGCATTCAATACGATTGCCAAGTCAATCCAACTCCCCACATTCGTCATCCCCAACATGACAGGGGCATCTCCAATCCCTACAGTCTAACTCATTTCAAGCTGTGTATAGCCTTGTTTTAACTTTATTTTCAGATTTTGTTATAAGCAAAGGCTATACCTCTTGACAACTTAATAAAAAATCGTTATAATTACACTTGTTCATAACGGAGAGCTTTGATATGCCTGATGCGCAGAACACGCCAGATGGCGTCATCCCAGCCTCCCTCGCCCCTGACGATGGCGTAGTGATCCCCCGCGTAGCCTACGCGGAGCAGGGTGTCACTGGCCTACGCACTTCCAACGGTCGCATTGTTGCAGAGCAACAAGCTGCCTTCCGCTATCCCCAATTCATCTACACTGTCCGCGAAATGCGGAACAATCCCACAATCGGGGCCGCAATGAATGTGTGGCAAATGATGATTAATCGGGTTGATTGGGATGTTGTGGCTCCCCCAGGAGCGAGTGAGAAAACCAAACAACGTGCATTGTGCGTAAAGAGCATGATGTCAGATATGGACCATTCTTGGACATCCTTCATGTCCGAAGTGATTCCCTATCTTGAATACGGATTTAAGCCATTTGAGATTGTCCCTCGTCGTCGTCTACGTCGAATGGGGAGCAAATTCAATGATGGTGTACGTGGTATCAAGAAGCTTGCCCCACGCAATCCTGAGACAATTGCAGCTTGGCGATATTCAGAGGATGGTAACAATCTTCTGTATCTCGAACAATCGCTAGCTAACACTGAAAATCAACAAGTGTTCCAGAGCAGGAAAGACCCTGCCACTGGCAATCTGATTCTTGACCGCGAGAAACTTGTTATCTTCAGTGCCTCCCCTACAAATGGTAATCCTGAAGGCAATAGCATCTTCAAGAATATCTACCTAGCACACAAACAGCTTACGCTGTTGCAAGAACAAGAACTTCTTGGGATTGCTAAGGATGTGCAGGGTATTCTGAAGATTGGTGTTCCTCCTAAATACCTCGACCCAAACGGGTCAGACTCTGACAAAGCCTCTGCGGCTGCATTCCAAGCCATCATTGACAACTACAACGCTGGTAAACAGCGTGGTTTGCTTGTCCCCTTGATGGTTGACCCTGAGAGCAAGCAACACCTCTTTCAGTATGAGCTGATGGAGAGCAAGGGCACTGCGAAGTATGACACTGAGGCTGTTATCAAACGGCTGCAAGGTGATATTCAACAGGCTCTGTGTGTTGATGTTCTTCGTCTGGGCGCAGAAGGTAGTGGATCATATTCGCTTGCAGAAAGCAAGCAATCAATTCTGGCCCTTGCCATTGATTATCGCCTACGCGAAATCAAGGAAGCCCTCAACACTCAATTGATGTGCTGGATTTACCAACAAAACGGATGGGATATGTCCGAGATGTGTGAATTCACCTACCTTGATGTTGAGAGTATTGATCTTGACACATTCTCTAAGGCTGTGCAGCGTATCACTTCTGTCAACGCAATCGAGATTGACCGGTCATTCATGAATCGTGTGCGAACAGCACTCGGTATTGATGAGCGCGATGCTGATGAGGAAGTTGACAAGGAAGCCCTCCCTGCCGCTATGGCAGGCACTAAGTCTTCTGCTGGTGAGGGGATGGCTGTAGGCACTACAGGAAATGGCACAGCAACAAATGCTGTGAATGGGGGTGAAGACACCTCCACAAGCAACACGGAGAACACATGACCAAGGCCCGTAGTTTACAGCGCTTGCTGTCTAGTGTCTACGCAAAACCTCATCTAGTGGACAAGGCGACATTTGTTGCCGTCACAGACTACCTCAAGCATCGCTCTGAGTTGATGAAGGTAGAACTGATGCGTCATGAACAACCTGAGCAAGAGGGGGAGCCTGAAGAGGCTCTCTCTTTTGATTCTGTTCTAGGCATCGGGGTGATTTCAGTCAAAGGCCCTCTCACCTACCGCACTACCGGCTGGGAAGCTATGTGTGGCGGCTACTCATATGAGAAGCTTCTCGAAGAAACTGAGGAGATGCTTGTTAAGGGTGTGAAGACAATCATTCTTGATTGTGATTCTGGTGGGGGTGAGGCATACGGATGCTTCGAGACTGCGGATGAATTCCGCGCCCTTCTCGACAAGTATGGTGCTCAAGCGTTTGGCTACATTGACGGTAGTGCTTGCTCTGCAATGTATGCCCTCATCTGTGCTTGTGATGAAGTGATTTGCAACCCTTACGGTGAAGCTGGCTCCATTGGTGTTCTGGTTGCCCTGTGCAACGACAGTGAACATCTGAAGATGGAAGGCTATGAGCGAATCTTCGTCACTGAGGGAACACAGAAAGTGCCTTTCGCAGAGGATGGTTCTTTCCGTAAAGAATTCTTGGATGATATCCAAGCGAAGGTTTCTGCTCTAGGGGCAGATTTCCGAAAGCACGTTAGCAAGTATACAGGAATTCCTGAAGAGGCAATCCAAGATATGCAAGCCCGTGTTTTTATGGCTGATGAGGCTCTGTCCCTTGGCCTAGTTAACAGCATTCAAACTCGCTCGGAGTTTATGCAATACGTTTTGTCTAAACACAAGGAACAAAATGCTTGATAAGCTGAAAAAGCTCGCTGGGGTTGCCAGCGATTCTCAAGCTGAGGCTTCCCTGCAATCCCTGCAAGCCGAGTTCGATGCTTATCGGGAAACTGCTGAAGCCCTGGCCGCTCAATATGAAGAGCAACTCGCTGCCGTGAATGCTCGGGTTGCTGAGATGGACGCAATGCTTGCTGCACACGCTGAAGCTGAAAAGACTAAGGCTGCCGCAGAAGCTGCTGCTCTGGAACAAGCTAAGGTGGCTAAGGCTGAAGCCCGCAAGGCTGCTCTGGCTGCCGCTGTTGGTGATGTGCAAGGTGAGGCTTTGTTTGCTTCCTTGGAGCATCTCCCTGATGAGCAATTTGACGCTGTTGTCAAGGCGATGACGGCTAGTGTGGACGCAGAGGCTGCTGCCGATGCTGACGCAGTGCAAGGTGTTGAAGTGGAAGTCGTGGCTGAACAAGACAAGCCCACCCATTTCATGCAATTTATCCGCAAGGGCTAACACGCCCTTCGCTTTGAAAAGGAAATTTAAATGACTCTGCTCGCATCTCGCAGCAATCGCCTGAACGCTGTTCTGGCTCATGAATACGCCCCCGAGTTTGGCTATTGCCGTAAGTCGGCTACCGTCACTGTCGCTTCTGGCATGGACGTTGGTGCCGTGCTGAAGCTGGCCTCCGGCAAGTGGGATTGGGTGTCTGCCTCTGAAGTGGCCTCCCTGCCTGCTGACGTTGCCGTTCTGGTGGAAACCGAGAAGGACGTTACCTCCCTGGCCGCCGGCGACCACACCCTGACCATTATGTTCCGTGGCCCCGCTGGCGTCAAGGACTCTGGCCTGCTGTTCGCTGACACCCTGACCTCCGGTCAACAAACCACTGTCAAGGCTGCTCTGGAAGCCAAGGGCATCGCCATCCGCACTGGCGTCTAATTTAACCCAGTACGGATTGAAAGGAAACTACAATGAACGTTCGTGATTATTTCAACAGCTTCAAGAATGCTGATTTCGTTGATGCCATTCGGGAAATCCCCCTGCAATATGGCTACATCAACAGCCTGAATCTGTTCAACATGCGCGCCACCAACCAACTCGCCATTGTCTTTGACAAGGACGAGAAGACCACCACCCTGCTGCCTCAAGTGGTGCGTGGCGCCCACAGCGCTACCCAGGGTAAGGACCGTGGTGCAGACACCTTCGCTCTGAAGCTGGCTTACTTCAAGCATCAAGACCGTCTGACTGGCGATGATGTCCAATCTTGGCGTCAAGTTGGTTCCACCGACAATGAAACCATCGCTCGCGCTACTGCTGAGAAGATGGAAGACATGCGTCGTGTTTGGGACCAAACCAACGAGTACATGAAGCTGCAAGCCATGAAGGGTGTTTTCAAGACCCCTGACGGCACCGTGATGGCTAACATGTTCACTGAGTTTGGTATTACCCAAACCGAGATTGACTTTGACCTTGGTGATTCTAGCACCAACGTTGACGAGAAGATTCGCCAACTGAAGACTGCTGTTGCCAAGAACGTGAAAAACGGCGGCGCCATCTCTGGTGTTGAAGTGCTGGTTGACCCCGAGTTCTTCGACAAGCTGATTAACCACGCTCAAATCAAGAACGCCTACGGTCAGTACATCAACAGCGGCAAGCAAGCCCTGCGTGACGACCTGAGCAAGTACACTGCCTGGGGCATCATGGATGAGTTCACCCACCGCGGTGTTTCGTTCGTGAGCTACGATGCTGAGTTCAACCTGCCCGGTGGCACCACCGAGGTTGCGTTTGAAGCTTCTACTGGCCTTGCCTACGCCCGTGGCGTGCGTGACCTGTTCCGTGGCTACCACGGCCCCAGCGTCAAGATGAGCGAAGCCAACCAGCCCGGTCAAGATGTGTTCATGCGCGTGTATGCTGACCCCCGCGACGAGTTTGTTGACTTTGAACTGGAGTCCGCTCCCCTGTTCTTCGCCACCAAGCCCGCGTCTCTGGTGTCTGTGATTTCCGGCACCTAATCACAAAGTTGCTCTGAATCCCTAGTGGGTGATTTATTAGGGGATGTATGAAAGTACATCCCTTTTCTTTACGGAGAGAAAAGTGGCTATTGACCCAACAACCAGTATCGGAAAAGTTCGCCTGCGCATTGGGGATTTTGCTGACTTGCCTATCCTACCTGACGCAGTGATTCAGAGTACTCTCGATGATTGTAACGGAAACGTGCCGAGGGCTTCGGCCCTCTGTGCTCAATATGTGCTTGGACTGATTTCTTCCAAGACACATCGTCGAATGACTGCTGCCCTTGAAGTGTGGGGTGCAGAGCATTTTGACAACTACCTGAAGTTTTTGCAAGCCACTATCCTCAATCCTAATTTGATGGATATGCAACTGAGCCCTTATGGGGGTGGCACATCTGAGGATCATCCTTTGATTGCCTTCATGCAGAATTGGAACGACAGCTATAACAACACTCCTGGCTCGCTATATAGCACCACAACCACCTACTGAGGACAAACAGCATGTCAGTGTTGACCGAGTTTGACCCGATGGTGTTGGAGTTTTTCTCCGAGTGTGGTGTTGATGCCACCTACTCAAAAGTTACCCAAACGTATGATCCCACAGACGGAGACATGGCTGAAACGTCTGTCACATGGGACGTACAAGCAATTGTGCTTGACCTCTCCTTGCAAAGCAACGGCTTCTCTTTGAAGTACGGTACTCTTGTGCAGCAGGGTGACAAGGAAGTGTTTATCCGCCCACCTAAGAAGGTGGATGGTACAAGTAATTTCACAGTAGACCCAGCCAATGACAAGATTCTTGTTGGCTCTAAGGTTTACTCCATCGTCACGTACAAAGAAGTAAATCCCACTATGGGGG
>JACCDR010253741.1_pt1 | contig 86412 bp, 90 predicted proteins | sample 7446431 | NCBI WGS metagenome assembly JACCDR01 (sample SAMN15323443, study PRJNA562643) | freshwater metagenome | isolation source: river surface water | place: USA:Blue River Watershed | collected 2017-08-17
AACGCGTTAAGAGATCCGCCTGGGAAGTACGGCCGCAAGGCTAAAACTCAAAGGAATAGACGGGGACTTGCACAAGCGGTGGATTATGTGGTTTAATTCGTAGGTAAACGAAGAACCTTACCAAGGTTTGACACCTAACTGAAAGCTCTAAGAAACTAGAGCCCTCGCAAGACAGTTAGGCAGGTGATGCATGGCCGTCGTCAGTTCGTGGTTTGAATTGTTCCCTTCAGTGGGGTAACGAACGCAACCCTCGTCGTGTGTTATAAGTGTCACACGAGACTGCCCAGCCTAAAGCTCAGAAACATATATTGTAAAAGATATAGAGTTTGTGATTTCTAGGCTGGGAGGAAGGCGAGGATGACGCCAGGTCCGCATGTCCCTTTGACATCTTGGGCTACACACATAATACAATGGCCATTACAACGCGACGCAATGGGGCGACCCGGAGCAAACCGTCTAAAAATGGCCTCAGTTCGGATCGAAGTCTGCAACTCGACTTCGTGAAGCTGGAATCGCTAGTAATCGCGGGTCAGACATACCGCGGTGAATACGTTCTCAAGTCTTGTACTCACCGCCCGTCAACTCAAGGGAGCCAGGAGTACCCGATATCTCACCATGTGTGGGACTACGGTAAGCTTGGTGACAGGGAGTAAGTCGTAACAAGGCACGGCTAGCGGAAGCTGGTCGTGGATTTATTCAAGTGAAAACTGTTTTATGTCCTCTTTAGGGAGGGTATAAAATTTATAACGGTCGTTCGTCAATATATTTATATAAAGACACGAGATTATGCCTCGTCGTATGCATAACGAAGAAGTTCGTAAAACTTTGACACCTAGGAAAGACTGGTCAAACAGAACAAAATAATAGATTTAATCTATAAATTGTAAATTGTGATTTTTATACCGATGCAATATTTAGTTTTCATTGCATATGTACGTTTTTTGTGTATAATAGTACATATTATTTCATGTGTTTACATATGAAAATATTATCAATGAGGATTTATTCCTCATTTGAGGAGTTGCTCCGGCGCGACCCCTGCAGGAAATTTACTTTTGTAAATTTCCGAGGATAGAGTCGTCGGAACAACGACGAAAATGCGCGTGTAGCTCAGTTGGTAGAGCGCTCGACTGATACTCGAAAGGTCCCAAGTTCGAATCTTGGCACGCGCACCACAAGGGCGCTTCTATTTTGATAAATCAAAATAAGTCGCACTACAGGAGTGCTTCAATGTTTTGTATCGAGACGATATTCATTTTATTTTTTCATATATATCTAAATCATGATAAACTTCTCTATACATGAAAAGTTTATCTGATTTTTTAAATTCTAATTTATATAACGACGACGTCGAGCAAATCCCAATTCGGAAAGGATTTGGTGATGGTCTTGTGATTGCAGGGGGTGTGGATACGCGTGTTACTGCACTTTGTGCTGATCTTGCAGACTCGACACAAATGGCCGCTTTTAAAAAGAAATTTCCAAATAGATATGTAGAAATCGGCGTATCAGAACAAAACATGGCTTCGGTTGCATCAGGCATGGCTGCTATGGGTAAGATTCCTGTAATCACCTCATATGCCATGTTTTCTCCGGGCAGAAACTGGGAACAGATTCGAACCACAATCGCGTATAACGATAGAAAAGTCATCATAGCGGGTAATCACTCAGGAGTATCTGTTGGACCTGATGGTGGTACACATCAAGCGATTGAAGATATTGCACTTATGCGTGTTGTACCAAACATGACCGTAATTGCACCATGTGATTCTGTTGAAGCAGAAAAAGCGATTGTCGCACTGTGTGCAAATGAACAAAAGACGCCAGCATATCTACGACTAGCACGAGAAAAAAGTCCAGTTATAACAACAAAAGAAACTCCATTCGAGATAGGGAAAGCTGTGGTGTTCTATAAAAGTGCTATTGTAGAAGATGGAAAGACATCAGATGTTCTCATATGTTCAACAGGAGCACTTACGTATAACGCACTACTAGCTGCAAGAGAGCTTGAGGAAAAGTATGGAAAGCGAGTTGTTGTGTTGCATTTTCATACTATCAAACCACTTGATATTGAAACACTTATAAACTATGCACTACATACAGCACGTGTGATTACAGTTGAAGAACATCAGATCGCTGCAGGTTTTGGTGGTGTTGTGTGCGAAGTTTTATCAGAATCATGTCCACGAATCGTGTATCGTATTGGGGTTAAAGATAAGTTTGGACAATCAGGTACACCAAAAGAATTGATAGAATATTACGGTATGGGTGTAAAAGATATTGTTGCAAAAGGTTTGTAAAAAACCTTCGATTGTATCGAAGGTTTTTATCCAGTTATTTACAAAATCTCAGCTTTCCAATCAGTTGGTGCTTTTTGCATCCACTCAATAAGTTTCTCTTCAGTCAATAATCCTCGTTGTGCACCAATATCTTGGCAAACACTCATAGAGTTAATAGATCCCCAGGCAAGTGCATCTCTGATGCTTTTTCCGTGTGCAATAGCAACTGTAAATGTTGAAGCAAATGCATCTCCTGCACCTGTTCGCTCAAGTGGTGGTAGAGGATCTGGATATATCGGCATATGTACCACAGGTGTGTGTTCATCGATTGTCAGAGAATCAATATGTGCTATATCAATATCAAATGTATATGCTCCAGCAGGACCATCTGTAATGACAGGAAGTTTTGCTCCTAGTGTTCGAAGTTTAAGTAATAGATGACGAATAGTGTGATCATCTTCTGTATTTAAATTTAAAATACGCACAGCTTCTTCTTTGTTGCAGAAAAAGATATATGTTTTTTTATATAACTCTGCAAGCTCTGTTGTGCCAAACTTTATTTGGAATGTTCCTGGTTGAAACACGAGTTTACTGTCAAGGTGATTGTCAAGATATGTAGAAAGTTGATGATGGAAAGATAATGTGTTTTCACCAAGAGAACTTAGGTAAATGAAACGTGGAGAAGGTAAGTTCAGAGGAACCTCATACTCATATTTTTCATGATTGATTAAAATAGTACGCTCGTCATTAAACCATAATACATAATGATAGTTTGTTTTTTTATTTTTGACTGCATGTACATAGGTAACATCCACTCCATCCTCTTGCAGGTGAGTAATGCTTTTCTCACCATTTTGATCTGCTCCTACATAACTGAGTAATCCACTCTGTAAACCAAGTCGCGCAGCACTCACCGCAGCGTTGGCACTGTTCCCAACAGCAGGAAGTTCAGTCATACTTTCAAAGGGAACTTTATCGCCAAAAGGCATACAAATCTGTTTTTGTGCCTCTGGATTTTCTTGTTTTATTTCGGCGATTTTTAGTTTTATAAATGCATCAACTACAGTATCGCCGATAGCTAATAGATCAAGAGTTCTGTTTTCGGTATTCATAGTATCAATTATGACGGTGACACCTTTGTTTGTCAACGCAAATTATAGTAATATAGATTTATATGGTATCTTTTGAGACAGTCGACAATTCAAATAGTGTTTCTTCAACGTCTACAACTATGCAATTTGATGAGTCAAAGTTCAAACTGCGTTCTAGGGCAGTGCTTGGAGAGCCTCAGGTACCAGGTATGATTCGTTTCTTGGTCGGGAAAAATCTCGTTAAGACAGAAACACAAGCGATTACAATACTACTTATCATCATCGTACTTATAATAGGTGTGACAGTATTTATTTTTAAAAGACAAAGTGTACAATCTCCTCAATTAGACCAAACACTTTTTGAATATCGTTAAGGATATTAGAATCGAAGTGTAACTATAGTCTTCAGAGCATCAAAACCATCTTTAAGTACTCTGATTTTAGAGGTGTTCATAATACGAAAATCTTTTCTTAACATGATGGGTACCTGAGCGATAGGTAATTTTTGTTTTAAAGCTTTACAAATCATTTCATTCGCAAATGAAAAATCTGTATGTGTAAGATTTAGATTTTTTACTATATCTTTTTTAAATAATCGAAGTCCACAATGTGCATCAACATAATGCTTTGAAGGGTAGAGCAGGTTGGTGATAAGATTGAGTGCAGGTACTCCAAATAGTCGGTGTATTAAATTCATATTTTGAGTATTACCGTTCGTAAATCGATTACCTATTACAAGCTGTAGGCGTGGATCTTTGATATGTCTGTTTAAAAACTCTGGAATATCTGCAGGGTTGTAACTACCATCACCGTCGAGTTTACATATGAGAGGATATACTGCATGCGTAACTCCTTCTAAAATAGATGCTCCGTATCCTGGAGTGGTGCAAGGAATAATCCGTATATGTGTACCAAATCTTTGAGCTTCATCCTGTGTATTGTCTGTTGAATTGTTGTCGACAACAATAATTTCGTGAATAATATGGTGTGTATGTAATACTGTTTGAATCTCATCAAGTACAGCATAAATACTTTCACCTTCGTTTTTACAGGGAATTACAACTGACAGCATGTTTTATTAGTATAACGTGTTAGTTGTTATTTACAAAACAGAGATGTACAATGTATTCATGTCAAAAAAACATACAGTTGATGAGTCGAAGTTTAAGTTTAGATCTCGAAAATTATTTGGTAAACCAACTGTACCATCTGCTATACAATTTTTAGTTGTAAAAGGTATTGTCAAGAACGAATTCCAAGCGATCAGTCTGCTTGCGGCTATATTTATAGCACTTTTCTCAGCATCAATATGTATATTAAATTCAGTAAATGTTCCTATTGCAATATTGGATCACACTCTATCAGCTGCTAGTCGATAATATATAATAATCATTTATCATGAAAAAAAGTTTAAACAAAGGATTTACTCTCATAGAACTCTTGGTTGTGATTGCAATCATAGGTCTTTTAAGTTCAATAGTGTTGGCCAGTTTGCAAACGGCACGTTCTAAAGCTAGAGATGTACAAAGACTGGGCCAGTTACGAGCTGTTGAAAAAGCACTTGTATTGTATTCTCTTGATAACAACGGTCTTTTACCAGAATCTACATATACGATTTCATCAGATGAAGTTGATTGTGCAGCGGCACAGACAAATACAGATGAACTTATCGCTATGCTAGTAGATCGTAAATATCTGGCAAGTCCACTGCCTGCGGATTCTCAGTTCAATAAAGGATATTGTTATGTATACCTAACCAATGATGGTGGTCTAACACAAGATAAAAACCAGATAGCCGGTGCTTCATATGATAATCAAGGTAGGGTAAGTGAAGGAAAGCCAATTCATCTTGCAATATCTAATACTACACGTGCACGAAGTGCTACATTTGCAGTATTTTTAGAAAATACAAAAACATTAGATGGTAAAACCGCACTTGTTGGTGTAAGTATTGGTCAAAATGCGTTTCCTTTAAATATTGATTTATCTACAGGAATTACTCGAAACACGAGTTATACAGCTAAAAGTTTGGAACAACCAGATAACGACAACGATAATGGTTCAGGTAGTGGAGAGAGTGGCTCAGGTGATGATGGAGTTGCATGTGGAATACATGCAATATCTGATGGAAATGGTGGTTGCGTATGTGAGTCTGGATATCAACTTGATTTGTACGATGTGTGCTATTCTGTAGGTTCAGGTGATGGTGAAAGTGGAAGTGGAAATGGTGGTTTAGATAATGGATCTACGTGTGGATTGAATGCGGTATCTGATGGAAATGGTGGTTGTGTGTGTGAGTCTGGATATCAACTTGATTCGTACGGTGCATGTGATTTTGTAGGATCAGGTTATGGTGGAGTTGCATGTGGAATAAATGCAATATCTGATGGGAGTGGTAATTGTGTGTGTGAGTCTGGATATCAACTTGATTCGTACGATGTGTGCAGCTAAGTGTGCAGCTAACAATTCCGACGGTCTTTTCTAAGAAGCAAATCCTACTCCAATAACCCACCAGAAGATTGCAAAACCTTGAATAAGTGAAAAAGTCATGAGTAGAACATTTTTCTTCTCTTGGCTTTTTACCATAGAAGCCAATGCTACTGGTATGACAAATAAACTCGTCATATATCTACTTGATCCTTCAAGTACTCCGGTTGTAGGAGTAAATAAAACATATACAACCCCATACACCATATATGCAGTTGGAATCTTTTTACGTGCAAGATATATCACTGCTAATGCAAAGAGTATGTACATACAATTCCACAATGCTGGAATACTCAGAGAATATAATCCTTCAACTATAGTATGAAATGGCTCTCTCCATGAATGTCTAAAAAATAGTTCTTGTACACGAATATAGACAAAAGGATTTCCTGAGAGGTAATACATATATATGCAGTAACTTAACGGAAGGATGAGTGATACACCTATATATCCAAATAGTTTTTTGAGTGATATGTCTTTGCGATGTGTAAGTATTCCAAAAAACAAGGGTATGCATAAAAAAATACCGAACGTTTTTGTTAGACATGCAAGTGTAAATAGAAAAATTCCCCAGACGAATTGTTTTTTTTGAGTAAGATAAAATACTAAAATACTTAAAAGAAGGAATAAAGATTCTGGATATATAGCAGATAGATAATACGATGTTGGAAAAAGTAATACATACCACCACATATCTTTTATATTCACTTCGTGTTTCAATTTTGGTTCACCCTCAACTAGTTTTTTTGCATATATCAATGCAAGTATAAGAAATATATTTGAAAGCACAATACCTGCAAGGTGTATATTTCCAAAAAATAAAAATGTACCAAATACCCACAAGCATATCGCATAGAGTGGTAGAAAACCTCTATTGTCTGTTCGAGTGAAGGGTGCTTTTTGAGTTGAATATCCATTCTCGGCAATACTCACATACCATTTCGTATCCCAAACAGACCACATGCTCAAGAGTTTATTTGTTGGTTGTCTATAGGTGTATGTTTGCCCATTTTGAACCATAGTATAGGACGGACTATCACCTGTTCGAACTCCTGGCTTGATATACACGGATAAAGCTATCCCGGATAAGGCTATCAGTATGATTGCTAAACGGTTAAAGAACGTATATGTAAGTAGGGTTTTCATGAGGTTAATAATACCACGACATGGAGAAAATCTATTGATAAATCTCAAAAATAGTGTATACTTGTTTTCCATGACATATACACTACAAGCTCAAAAATTGGAGACATCTACAGACATGACAGATAAGATGAAGGCTGTCGTCTATGGGCCAAAATTCCCATCAACTTCTATTGTTGTGAATGCAAAGGAATTTTTTAAACTTTTTAAAAATGCTGGAGAGTCTTCAATTATTACCTTGAAAGGACTAGATAAAGATGAAGATGTTCTTATTCATGAGGTGCAAAAAGATCATGTTAAAGGAACTATTGTACACGCTGATTTATATGTTATTGAGAAAGGAAAGAAAGTTCAAGTACACGTACCTCTTGTATTTGCAGGAGTCTCAGCAGCTGTGAAGACAGGTGGAGCAAACCTTGTAAAGGTATTACATGAGATCGAGATCGAAGCCTCAGCTAAAGATCTTCCTCATGAGCTTATCGTTAATCTAGAAAAACTTGTTGAGGTTGAGGATCAAATCCTTGTATCAGACGTTGATCTTCCAGTAGGCGTAACACTTATCTCAAATGGTGAAGAATTAGTTGCTATTGCCGCTAAACCTGTTGAGGAAACGGAAGATGGAGTATCAGCTATCGATATGGATGCTATCGGAGTATCTGATAAAAAAGGTAAGAAAGAAGAAGATGGGACTACTGCAGAGTAAACCCAGAAATTATTTTAAAAAGACCAGAATGAAATCTCCCTCTACGGGGAGATTTTTTCTTCTGACTCAGACCTAAAGGTCTTCCGTCAAGCCTTTTTAAAATATCTTCCTCGTTTAAAAAAATCACAAATCCTTCATGCACAGCGTCTTATTATCTGATACAATAATACCTATGAAATATGTGTTTTCTTTATGTCTGTGTTTGGTTAGTTTTTTTGTTTTAATAAAAACCGCAGATACAGTATATGCTCAAACTTTAGATTGTAATCTTCCAGAGAATAGAACAGCGTGCTTAGATGCGCTTGATAAAACTGAGATTGAAATTAAGAATTTGAGTGCACAACTTAACTCGAAGAAAAATGAAGCTGTATCTATACAGCGAGATAAAGAAGTGTTAGCCCTACAAACAAAGCAAGCTCAACTCAAAATCAAAGCTCATGAGTATGCGATTGCAAAGCTCAGTAAAGATATTACTGTAAAACAGACAAATATCACGGCACTTAGTAATAGGATTGTGAAAAGTAAAGAAAGTCTATCAGAAATGATTCGACGGAGTCAGGAGATTGATGATTTTACCGCTGTCGAAGCATTGCTATCACAACAAGATATATCAGGATTTTTCCAAGATCTTGATGCATATACATCAATTCAATCTCGAATCAAAGATGAAATTGGTTATATCAATAAGGACAAGAAGGAGGAAGAGAATGAAAAAACAGTTCTTGGAGAAAAGCGAGATCAGGCGTTTGATTCTAAGTATGAGATAGAAGCACAAAAGAAAATCATTCAAGCAGCTGAGGCTGAAAAACAACGTCTGCTTAATTTAAATAAAAAAGAACAGAGTACCTATCAGGGAACTATTGCCGCAAAACAAGCAGAGGCAAATAAAATTAGAAATGCACTCTTTGCATTGCGTGATACAGGTTCGATTAAGTTTGAAGATGCTGTGAGGTATGCAAAAAAAGCAGGAAAAGCAGCTGGGGTGAGACCTGCATTTATTCTAGCTATTCTACAACAAGAAAGTAATCTCGGGTCAAACGTGGGTTCATGTTATTTAAGTGATTTTGAGACTGGTGCCGGTGTTAAAGTGAGCTCTGGAGCATCTGTTAAAAATGTAATGAAGCCAAGTCGAGATGTTCAGCCTTTCTTACGTATCACCAAGGCATTATCAAAAGATCCTCTAAAAACTCGAGTCTCATGCCCCTTATCTATAGGGTATGGAGGGGCTATGGGTCCTGCACAATTTATTCCTTCAACATGGGAGCTGTTTCAGGCTCGTATCTCGGCTGCAAACGGTGGTGGGGCAGCCAACCCCTGGAATGCAGGGGATGCTTTTACAGCCTCAGCCATGTACGTAGCTGATCTCGGTGCGTCTAGTCAATCATATGCAGCAGAACGAAATGCAGCTTGTCGATACTATTCAGGGAAATCTTGCGGATCAAACGGAAACACTTTCTATGGAGACCAAGTTATGGCTCGAGCTCTCAAATTGCAGACAGATATTGATTTAATTCAAGATTAATGTATAATGGGTTTCTATGAAAAAAGCTATTCATCCAACATATGTTCCTAAGGCAGAGTTCTCATGTGTCTGTGGGACAACCTATATTATGGGTTCAACAAGGGAGAAAAACACTACTGAAATGTGTGCAGCATGCCATCCATTTTATACTGGAACTGAGAAGATTGTAGATACAGCTGGACGAGTTGAGAAGTTCAAAGCCCGACAGACTGCTGCTAAAAAACCAGCTGCAACAAAAGCTGCTAAGTAACACTATATTTTTACACTGAAAAGGGCTCCTCCAGAGCTCTTTTCTGTTATACTATCTACAAGAAAATCCAGGATAACATATTATGGAAAACCTTAATCTCGATGAATTAAAAAAAGATTTCAAGACTAGCTTCTTTGCTGGTGAATTAGAACGATTGCAAAAAGAAAAGCAATCTCTTTTGGATATGATGGAAGATCCTGATCTGAAAGCCATGGCTGAAGAAGATATGGTCAATGTTCAAGCTCAGATCGATGCAACTGTTTCAAAGATCGAAGATATTATCAAAGAAGAGGAGGCAACAGATGTATATCCAAATGAAATCGTTTTAGAAATCCGAGCAGGGGTAGGAGGCGATGAAGCTGCACTTTTTGCATCTGATTTATCTGAAATGTACAAACTATACGGTGCTCAAAAGGGATGGAGTTTCGATACAGTTGATATCTCTGAAAACGGTATCGGAGGATACAAGGAAGCAGTGTTCGAAGTACGTGGTTTTGAAGTATATCGATATTTTAAATATGAGATAGGAACACATAGAATTCAACGAATTCCAGCAACTGAAAAATCAGGACGGGTTCATACATCAACTGCAACTGTAGCCGTTCTTCCTATCCGCAAAAAAATAAAGTTCGAAATCAATCCAGCTGAAATCGAAATGGAATTTTCAAGATCAGGTGGGGCAGGAGGACAAAACGTGAACAAAGTGGAAACAGCAGTACGTTTGATTCATAAGCCAACAGGTATTGATGTGCGATGTACATCAGAGCGAAGTCAATTGAAGAATCGTGAAAAAGCCATGGCGATCCTACAAGCAAAACTTGCTGAGAAAAAAGAACAAGAAGACATGGCTAAGTTTTCAAGTGTGAAAAAGGCACAGCTTGGAACTGGAGATCGATCTGAAAAGATTCGAACATATAACGTATTGCAAGATCGAGTAACTGATCATCGATTAAAAGAATCATGGCACGGCATTCAGAATATGTTTCAAGGACAGATAGATAAAATGATTGCACGGGTAGTAGAGTTTTTTGAAGATGGTGGGGAAGTTGCTGAAGGCGGGGAAGATGAAGAATAAAAAGACTGCCACAGTCACCTCAAAAACGATAGATAAGAAGGAGGTCGAGGTTCAAGAAAGCCCTTGTCTTCTCTCTTAAAATCTGCTATACATATACCTTATATGACACAACAAAAAGCAGACGCACAAGCCATGTTTGAGGCTGGAGTACACTACGGAACTCTACGTTCTTCACGGAATCCTTCAGTTAAGAAACATATTTATGGCACAAAAGCAAACGTTGATATTATCGACGTTGAAGTTACACATGCACAGATCGCAAAAGCAAAAGAATTCCTATCAGGACTTATTGCCGAAAACAAAACTATTCTCTTCGTTGCATCAAAAAATGAGATTAAAGATCTTGCAAAAACATATGCAGAACGACTAGGAAAGATGTATATCAGTGGACGATGGTGTGGAGGTCTTTTGACAAACTTTGAAATCATTCGAAAACGAATCAATCGTATGATTGACCTTACAGAGATGAAAGCAAAAGGAGAGTTGAAAAAGTATACAAAGAAAGAGCAGTCACTTATGGATAAAGAGGTTGAGCGACTTGAAAAGTTGTTTATCGGAGTAAAAGATCTACAAAATATGCCAGCAGCGCTTGTTGTGCTAGACCCTAAGAAGGAGTTTATTGCAGTTGATGAAGCTATCTCTATGGGTGTTCCTGTTATCGCAATCGCAAACACAGATTGTAAGATTTCAAACATTACATATCCTATCCTCGCAAACGATTCAGCTCGAGCTTCAGTTGATTACATTCTGCATCAATTGTTTGCATAGTGTATAATAATACACATATTATTTATTAGTAATTTGCATATATATTATGATCACATCAGAACAATTAAAGGCACTTCGAGATAAGACAGGTATTTCAGTTATGCAGTGTAAAAAAGCTCTTGAGGAAGCTGAAGGGGATGAGGAGAAAGCGATGATTATCCTAAAACAAAAAGGAGCTGAGCAAGCTGCTAAGAAAGGCGATCGAGAGTTTGGAGCAGGAGTCGTTGAAGCATATATTCACTCAAACGGACTTATGGGTTCTTTGGTTGAGCTTGCATGTGAGACTGATTTTGTATCAAACAATGTAGAGTTTAAAACTCTTGCTAAAGACATTGCTATGCAGATTGTCGCAGCCTCACCTGTCGTTCTTAAAGAGTCTGATATTACAGACGAAGTTAAGGCCACAGTTGTTGCAAATAACGGAGGAGAGGAAGTTGATATGCCAAGTCTAACTCTCCTTACTCAATCTTTTATCAAGAACCCAGAAGTTACTATTCAAGGTATGCTTGATAATGCGATGCAGAAGTTTGGGGAGCGAATCGAGATTATCAAGTTTACTCGATTTGAAATTGGTAAATAGATAGTGTATACTAAGGTACAGTTCATATAAGAACTATACCGACATGCCGTTTTAGCTCAGTTGGTAGAGCAACTGTTTTGTAAACAGTAGGTCCCCAGTTCGAATCTGGGAAGCGGCTCCAAAAAAAATAAAAACTCACATTCCATGTGGGTTTTTATTTTATACACACATTGAATACTTTTTTATATGAAGGTGATATACTTAATATTGTTAGATATGTGATAGCTATTCTATTAATAATTAATTAGACTTCATAAAAAATGAAAAAACAAAATATTTTATACATAGTTGCAGTTTCTGTGTTGACACTAGGTTTAATTATTCCGCAGGTAACTCAAGCGACACCTGTGTACACGCCGGATGATTTTGTGTTGAAGATTGATACGACGTTGCCGCAGTTTATTTTAAAACATTTACCTATCAAGGAAAAACCAAGAACAAAAAATAAAACATATAGGTTACCTGTCAACCCATCAATACCTGGATACAACTACAACGTTGACTGTAATGCTGATGGAATTATTGAAGCCAGAAATCAAACAGGTAATTATACATGTGTATATAAGACACCAGGAGAATATACAGTTGTCATTTCAGGCACATTTCCAGCTATTTTAAGTAGAAACCAAGTTGGTAATCAAAAGGGTTTTCAATCTGATCCTACTGTTTATGCTAATACCTCATCAAATCTTATCACCTCTGTTGTACAGTGGGGAAATAACAAGTGGGTAACTATGAGAGAAGCATTTTTGCATGCTGGAAATCTAACTACACTACCCTTGATTGCACCGGATTTATCAAGAGTGACTGATATGTATAGGATGTTTGCATTTGCATACAAGTTTAATTCTCCAATTAATAACTGGGATGTTGCGCATGTTACTGATATGTCTCAGGTGTTTCTCCATGGGTTTGAATTCAATCAGCCTTTAGATAGATGGAATGTATCAAATGTTACTAATATGTCTGGTATGTTTGCAGGATTACCTGATCGAAATTATATAACACCTAATTTCCTGCGTAATAAATTCAACCAACCTCTTGATACATGGAATGTATCAAATGTTACTAACATGTCTGGTATGTTTAGTGCCAGTGTATTCAACCAACCTCTCAATAATTGGAAAGTTGACAACGTCATCGATATGCAAGAAATGTTTGCGTTCAGTAAATTCAATCAACCTCTTGATGCATGGAATGTCTCAAATGTTAAAAATATGAGCTATATGTTTGCATCATCTGAATTCAATGATGCTTCAATAAATGAATGGAAAGTTCATAATGTGAAAGATTTTTCACATATGTTTGGGTATGTGTATCATCAAGTAAAGGGGGTTTCTAGTAAATTCAATAAACCACTTGATAAATGGGACTTAACAAGTGCAGAAAATACGAATTCTATGTTCTTATACTCAGCATTTAATCAACCAATTGATAACTGGAACATGAAGAATGTTAAGGATATACGTTATATGTTTAAAATGAGTGCTTTTGATAAACCTATTGGTAGTTGGAAAATACATCCGTCAGTTGTAAATGAGAAAGCAAATAAATATGATTCCCTGATATTCATACATGATACAAAGTTTTCAACTGCATCATACGATGCAACCCTCATAGGTTGGGCAGAAAAGAATGCAGATGCTCCAAGAGATTTTAATTTCGGAAAAGTGAAATACTGTACCGCAGGCCCTGCTCGAGCAAAACTAATTAGTGCCGGATGGAAAATCAAAGACGGAGGAAAAGCTGCTAATTGTACTGATGTGAATACACCTGGTACGACTTCACCTGCAACCTCTACACCACCTACTCCAATAGTACTCCCACCTGCAACTTCTACGCCATCCACTCCAGTAGTACTCCCAACTGCAAACCTCATCATCAAAGTAAACGGTACAACAAGTACAACTACAATAACCAACAAAAACACAGACACTATAGAATTTGTATGGTCATCAACCAATGCTGTATCAGGATATGCATATTACTCATCAACATGTACCCCTGCAAGTAATAGTAGAGGGAATGTTAAATCTGTCTCTATGAAAGGTATATCAGGTATATATACATCATCAAGAAGTAGTATAAAAGCATTAAAATCAGGATGTACATATGCATTCAAATACACAGTCAAATCTCAAGCAGGACAGGAAGTTACATCCACTGCATCGTTTAATGTGAATTAGTAGAGAGTGTTCATTAGATAGATATGTGAAAACCACCTTACGGGTGGTTTTTTTATGTAAACACCCTGTCAACCATGATGGTTGATTAACGAGGCTCAAGTTTGTTCGACTTTTTTCTGTGATATACTTGGTGTATATATGTTTGGAATCACACCACAACCTACACGACCTAGTTCAACCACAGGACGTATTACGCAAAATAAGCTCGAGACCGATTTTCGTAGAGGATCAAACAGTTCTACCTACGATAACAGTGCAGCTGAGCGAATGAAAATGGAACATTTGAGAGAAGAAAGAGATAGACGAGAGCGGGAACGGAATAGGTTAGTCTATGATGGTAAGAAAAGAGAGCTTGACCAACTTCTTTCAGAACAAGAACGTTTCAAATCAGAACAAAGACGATTGGAATCAGAGTTAGTAAAATATAACCACGATGTAGAGAGTTTGAAACAAGCAGATAAAGTAAGTTCTGCAACCTTACCTAACTTAAAAAAAGAACAACTTGAACTCGTTGCACATATTCAAAAACTTGAAAGCGAATTATTACAAGCTAAAAACAGACATATAAAAGTTGGACAAGATATTGTAGAACTTGATCGTAAAAATAAATCAACTCAAGCTGATATTCATAAGCGTGAAGCATATGAAGCTGGTACAAAGTCAAAGCTCGAAGATCTTAAAAAACGTTTAGCTGATGATCAGAGAAGAGTCACACAATTACAAAAAGAAGTATTAGATTTAAAAGGAAAAATATAACATCGTATGACACAACAAAGAAAAGTAGCTCTCATTATCATGGATGGTTGGGGTCATGGAGAACTTGGAGCACACAATGGAATACATCAAGCACATACGCCGTTTTTTGACCATGCTATGCAAACATATCCACACACGTTTCTTGAGGCGAGTGGTCTGGCCGTAGGACTTCCAGAAGGACAAATGGGGAATAGTGAGATTGGACATACAACTATCGGTGCAGGTAGTTCGATTGATACTGATCTGGTAACTATTGAAAAATCTATTCGCGATGGTTCGTTTTTTACAAACACTGCGTTTTTACAACTGGTTGATCATACAAAGAAACATAATTCTAAGATTCATCTGATAGGGCTTTTAAGTGATGGAGGAGTGCATAGTCACAACACGCATGTGTATGCATTTCTAAAATTTGCACATGAACAAGGTTTGACACGTGAGCAAGTTGTGCTACATGTATTTACTGATGGACGTGATACTGCACCCAAGACTGCAGCAAAATATTTACAAGAACTGATAGATGAGATGGAAAAATATCAAGTCGGAGTGTTTGGAAGTTTCGGCGGACGATACTTCGGTATGGATAGGGCTGGAAATGATGATCGTATCAACATGGTGATGGATATACTGTTTTCCGGAGATGGAAAAAAAGTAAATCTACAGGAAACTACATTGCCTGCATTTATGGATAACCAATATGCGGAAGTTGATCCAACGGGAAAGATTGATGAATACCTCGAACATTATCTATGTGTTGATAACGGGCGTACGTATCTAGTTAAAGAACATGATGGAATATTTTTCTTTAATTTTCGAGCAGATCGAGCTCGACAACTTACGATTGAGATTTTGAAAAAAAAAGAGACGATGGATTTGTATTTTGTATCGATGACGCAGTATGGAGAAGAGATCGACACTGTGGTTGCATTTGCTCCGGCAACGATTCAGACTAGTCTCGGAAAAGAGTTGTCATCCGCAGGTATATCTCATGCACATATATCAGAGTCTGAGAAGTTCCCACATGTTACTTTTTTTCTAAATGGACAAAGTGATAAAACAGAAATTGGTGAGTTACATATAAAAATAAATAGCCGAACAGATGTTACAACACACGACCAGGCACCTGAGATGAAAGCGAAAGAGATTGTAGATGCGGGACTTCAAGCTCTACAAACACATGATTTTTTAGTTGTCAATTTTCCAAACGCAGACGTGGTTGGACATACTGGTAATATAGACGCTATTATCAAGGCGGTTGAAGTAGTGGATAGTGAGTGTAAACGGCTTGTAGAGGGTATCCTGGCGCTAGGAGGAGTTGCTATAGTGACTGCTGATCATGGAAATGCTGAAGTCATGCTTGACCTAACAACAGGAGATAAACATACAGCCCACACTACAAACCCAGTGCCATGTATAGTGACTGAGATAGGTCTAAGTCTACGTCAGGAGGGTAATACACTTGCTGATCTAGCTCCAACAGTACTGCAGTTGTTTAAACTTCCGGAGACGGAAAAGATGAAAGGTAAGGGGTTGATTGTATAAGTTTAAGGGAGTAGGATTGTGTAGATGATTACTCATGGTCCAGTACTAGACAGTATACGAATCGACACTTCTAAGACTTCAAAAGAGGAATATCCTTTTTCATTGGATATTATTCAAAACCTGAAAGAAATAAAATTCCCAACTCAAGTTACTTTTCTTGTTGGCGAAAACGGAACAGGTAAATCAACTATACTCGAAGCGATTGCCTTAAAAGCAGGTTTCGGAAAAGAGGGCGGAAGTAAAAATATACATTTTAATACCGCTGATAATGAGCTTTATGATGGGGTACAAATATTTGCAGAATGCATGACACTCTCGTGGAGAAAGAAAACCAGAGATGGATATTTTTTTAGAGCGGAAAGTTTTTTTAATGTAGCAAACTATCTTGATGATATGGTGAAAGGTCCGATGGCTGGTGCAACCTATAACTCATATGGAGGAGAGTCTTTGCATGTAAAATCGCATGGAGAAAGTTTTCTTGCTTTTTTTAATCATAGGCTCGGAGGTGGAGGGTTTTATATTTTTGATGAACCGGAAGCTGCGCTTTCACCACAAAGACAGTTGGCATTGATAGGTATTATACATGAATTATGTAAAAACAAAGAGACCCAGTTTATCATTGCAACTCACTCACCAATACTTTTAGCATACCCAGATGCGACTATATACTCATGTGATGATAAAGAATTTAAAACAATAGAGTATAGGGATACAAAACACTATCAAATCACTAAAGAGTTTTTAGATAATCCTGATCGGTATTTTAAGCATTTGGGTATATAATAAAAAACCACACCTCGCGATGTGGTTTTTTCATTTATAAAATCTCTGTAACCCTACGCCTTAAACGCATCCTTTCCAGCGAACTTTGCCTTAGCACCCAAAGACTCTTCGATTCGAAGAAGTTCGTTGTACTTAGCTACTCGATCAGTTCGGCACAATGATCCAGTCTTGATCTGTCCACATCCAGTTCCGACTACAAAGTGTGAGATAGTTGTATCTTCAGTCTCTCCTGAACGATGTGAGATAATTGCAGTCATACCAGCTTTGTGAGCCATTTTCACTGCTTTAATAGTCTCTGTAACTGTTCCGATTTGGTTTAGTTTGATCAGAATAGAGTTTCCAGCTTTGATATCAATACCTTTTTGCAATCGCTCGATGTTTGTTACGAACAAATCATCACCAACGATTTGTACTTTTTTTCCAAGCATCTTTGTAAATGTTTGATAACCTTCCCAATCATCTTCAGCAAAACCATCCTCGATAGATGCAATTGGATATTTAGCACACCATGATTTGTATAGTTCCGCCATTTCTGTTGAAGAAAGTTTTTTGCCTTCTCGTTCAAGATCATATACACCATCTTTGTATAGTTCAGTTGATGCAGCATCGATTGCGATGGCAATATCTTTTCCAAACTTGTATCCAGCAGCGCCAACAGCTTTTTCGATAATCTGGATAGCTGCTTCGTTTGAAGGAAGGGAAGGAGCATATCCTCCTTCGTCACCAGTTGTTGTACTTAGTTTCTGGTCATGCAACATTTTTTTCAAATGATGAAATACTTCAGCTCCCATTCGTAATGCCTCTCGGAAAGATTTTGCTCCAACAGGCATAATCATAAATTCTTGTAGATCTGTTGAATTTTCAGCATGTTTTCCTCCGTTTAGAATGTTCATCATAGGAAGTGGAAGTGACATAGGTTTTCCAGTCTTTGCGATATTTGCAAAATACGCATATAAAGGTTTCTTTGATGCAACAGCTGCGGCATGTGCAAAAGCAAGTGATATTCCAAGGATGGCATTTGCTCCAAGTTTACCTTTATTTTCTGTTCCATCAAGTTCAATCATACGTTCGTCAAGAGTTGTCTGATTGAAAGATTTTCCTACAAGTGCTTTTTTAAGTGATCCGTTTACATGTGCAACCGCTTTCAAAACTCCTTTTCCAAGATATCGTTTTTTATCCCCATCTCGCAGTTCGATAGCCTCGTATGACCCAGTTGATGCTCCTGATGGAACTGCTGCTCTCCCGAAAGACCCATCTTTCAAGAGTACATCAACTTCAACTGTTGGGTTTCCTCGTGAATCGAGAATTTCTCGTCCGATAATATTTTTAATAGTGAATCCGGATACTGTTTTTTTGACTGCCATATGTATATTCTGTTTGTTTTTTTATTTAAATAATAATGCACTATATGATACCATGTCAGTATCGAATATGTCTCTATATAAGGCCTTAAAAGCCAAACATCCCCATAGACCTTTGTTTGTCCTAGCCCCTATGGCTGACGTGACAGATGTGGCTTTTCGTACTGTGATACAGGAAGCTGGTTCTCCAGATGTGTTTTGGACCGAGTTCGTATCAGCTGATGGGCTTGTACGAGCAACCGAGGTTGGGAAATATAAGCTCAAAAAAGACCTGCTTTTTGACGCTAAACAGCGACCTATTGTAGCTCAGCTTTTCTCTGCAACTCCAGAGCATATGTTTACTGCGACTAGGCTCTGTCTTGAACTTGGATTTGATGGGGTTGATATCAACATGGGTTGTCCTGATAAGTCTATAGAAAAACAAAAGTGTGGTGCCGCGATGATCAAACACCCCGAACTTGCAAAAGCCGTGATCAAGGCAGCTAAGGATGCAGCAACTGTTGATGGTGTACAAAAGATGTCTATCTCGGTTAAAACTCGAGTTGGATACAATGCAGTTGAACTTGATACATGGATTCCAATTCTTCTTGATGCAGAAGTTGATCTGATTACAATCCATGCACGAACACGAAAAGAGATGTCAAAAGTTCCGGCAAATTGGGATCATGTCAAGATTGTGGTTGAAATGCGTGACGAGTGGGCGAAGGTCCATCCTGATAAAAACGCACCACTGATTTTCGGAAATGGAGACGTGGAAACTGTGCGAGATGGATATGATCGTTGTACAGTAACTGGAGCTGATGGTGTAATGATAGGGCGAGCGATGTTTGGTAATCCGTGGTTTTTTAGAGATATGGAAACTCCTGATGCTGTGAAGATTCCAACCCGAGAAGAGCGCATCTCTACACTTGCACGACAAACCGAACTTTTTGCCGAACAACTTGGGGATGTAAAATCATTTGCCTTGATGAAAAAGTTCTTCAAAACATACATGAGCGGGTTTGATGATGCTCCCCTGATCCGGGCGAAGATTATGGATATGGAGACGGCTGGGGAGGTGGTGGAGTTTTTGAGAAATAAGATATAATACACATATATGAAAAAAAATATTATTTTAACCCTAATAACTTTATTTACTTTAGTCTTCTCTTTATCAACTGTTTCAGCTCAAACACCAATCACTGTTCAAATGCAAGTCAATAACCAAACAGAAACCACTCCTGTTCAAAAAGGGGACACTATTCGTGTTACGTGGACTTCTCAAGGGGCTAAGGCTTGTAGTATTGGTAGTTCATACGGAGATTTTCAATACGACGGAAAAGAAGTTGTTAACAGTCAACTACCTCCGTCAGGAGATATTCAGGTTCAAGTTGTAAATTGGAGTTCTACGGCCGTAGCTTTTACAGTTTATTGTTGGGAGACACCAGCCGGTATATATGGAATGGATAGTGTACAATTAATAGATAGTCGAATCGGTCAATATCAAGGCAAAAGCCCTGTTATTGCCAAACTTTCCCCAACTCAAGGACCTATAGGAACAGTAGTTACTATTTCTGGTAGAAATTTTCAAAATGCAAATGGAATCAGTTTTGTCGGTTCAATGCGTCCAGTATCAGGAGCTGCTATGAATACTATTTCTCCAATTGATGGAGAAGTCTATTATGCAAATGTGTCTCCAAAAAAAGATAATACACTCTCATTTGTAATACCTACCTCATTTACAGCTACAGGGGAAGATGGTCGGGTACACAGTACAAACATAGTTCCTGGAATATATTATGTGGTAGTTCAAACCGAAAGTGGAAAAAGTGGTGTGAGCTATTTTAAAGTTACAGCTCCTGGGGAAATAGATAAATTTACCCCTATCCAAACAACGTATTTAATTAACCAAGACTTGGGATTGAGAGATTTAGGTCCGGAAGTTGTCAAACTTCAGAAAACACTTGCTAAAGATAAAACTATATACCCTGAAGGAAAAATCACAGGATATTATGGAGGATTGACTGAAAAAGCTGTTCAAATATTTCAATGCAAATATCAAAACATCTGTTCAGTAAAAAACGACATATATGGGAAAGTTGATTTGACTACTCGTTTAAAAATAGAAGCAGTGTTTGGTAAGGAAAAAATCAAGGGAATATAAAAAAGTTTTTCAAAACATACATGAGCGGGTTTGATGATGCTCCCCTTATTCGAGCGAAGATTATGGATATGGAGACGGCTGGGGAGGTGGTGGAGTTTTTGAGGGAAATATGACAGTATATGAAATATGAATAAATTTTTGAGCGAGTGATTATCATCAACCACGGTGCAGTCGTGTATGATGGAAAAATACGCACCACACAAAACTATTTCAATCACTACATCTGAAGTTGTAACAAAAGAAAAAATAAACATGTCTCCATGTTGAGGATATTTTGATTCATGAAATGTCTATAGATGATGTGGTTCGACAGATATTTGCAGAGAAGGGGGATGTGCTAAGATAGGTGTACGCCATAATAGTTCAATGGATAGAACAGTCCCGTCCTAAGGGGTAGATGTAGGTTCGATTCCTACTTGTGGCACAAAAATAGAAATCCATACTGTAAAGTATTGATTTTCCCGTTAGTGCACAAAGCAAGCTGACAGTTCAGCTTGCGTGTGGGAATCGAAAAGCTTTGCCTTATTTTTGAGCAACTTTGTTGTGAGAAAACGGCAAAGGTGTACTGACCCTGTAAGGGTAGATTCCTACTTGTGGCACAAGCAAAAAAATGATGTAAATCTAGTTAAAAAAAGTTAGTCTTACACATATAAAATGTACTAAGATCATCGTATTGGCTATCTTAATATTGTTGACTGTAGGAGCTTTTTATATATCTAAAAACAAAGTAAATACAGTTCCAAATGAGATAACAGAAGCTAAGAATGGAGAATCAGTTCCTACTGAAAAACTCGAATTTAATCCCGAAGTAAATCTTGATCTCAAGTTTCAAAGATTTATCAAACATTTCTAAAAAAGGATTTTACTGCCTATGCTAAGTGTGTCAACCCAAAAGTTATATAAATGATGGGTGGAGAACAAAAACTTGTAGATATTGTTAAAGAGTCTTCATATTGAAAAACCAATTAAATCTTACCTGATAGCAATTTCAAATGATAAAAGGAAGAACTGGTCTTTTTTTGATACAAATGGAAAAAGTATTCAAACTCTCCAGAGTGCCTTTCCTAATTTAGATTCACGGTTATATATTCCAGCCGCACAGGAACCCGTATTTGAATATGATACAGTAAGGTAGTGTGAGTCCTTTTGAATTCGATTAGAGGGTTAGGTAAGTAAGTTTTGCAGCAATTGATTCCATAAACCCATTATTCATCAACAGAAAAATACGAGACTGAAAGGGCATAATTTTGACAACCATAAAATTCCCTCTCCGAATTTCACCAAAAATTTGCACCCGTTCGAACCCCTCATGTATACTGCTGTGTAATGGGTAAGATACTTAAGAAAAACGTAATAAAAACAGATATTACAGTACAACAACTGGCTGATTTGATGATGGGAAAATTTGGTGAAATTAAGGAATATGTAGGTGAAAGATTTGCTCGGGTTGATATTAGAATAGATGGTATTGATAATAAACTGGAATCACTTAAACAAAAAGTTGATAACCTTGATCAAAAAGTTGAAATTCTTGACCGAAAGACTGTGATTCTTGATCAAAAAGTTACTGATCTTGATCAAAAAGTTGAAATTCTTGACCGAAAGACTGTGATTCTTGATCAAAAGATTGAAAATCAAGGACAAGACTTAAGAGAGTATATAGAGGATAATACAGTCATAATCATCAAACACTTTACAGTATTCAAGCGTGAAGTAGAAGAGAGTTTGAGATAATTTTGCTATAATAAACCCCATGACACAAACTACTCATACCTCGCTCTACCGAAAATACCGACCGCAAGTCTTCAAGGAGGTTATTGGACAAGATCATATAGTCAAGGTTTTAGAATCTGCTATTGCTACTAAAAAACCACACCACGCCTATCTTTTCACAGGTACTCGAGGGGTAGGAAAGACAAGTATTGCACGTATATTTGCCAAAGCTCTTGAGGTGGAAGTAGAAGACGTATATGAGATTGATGCTGCATCATACACTGGAGTTGATAATATTCGTGAGCTCACAGAAGGTGCTATGACGTTACCATTTCGTTCTCCATACAAGGTGTTTATTTTAGATGAGGTACACATGCTCTCAAAGGCTGCATTTAACGCCTTTTTAAAAGGACTAGAAGAGCCACCTGCGCATGTGATATATATACTCGCAACAACAGAGCTTGCAAAACTTCCAGAAACTATCGTATCTCGATGTGAGGTTCATACATTTCGAACACCGACAACTGATACTCTTACTCAGATTATATCTTCTACCGCAAAAAAGGAAGGAGTAACACTTGCAGATGAAAGTCTAAAAGTTATTGCACTTGCGGGAGGTGGTTCGTTTCGAGACTCACTTGGTGTATTACAAAAAGTGATAAACGCATCAGCTGGAAAAAATATTTCTCTGAAAGAGGTTGAAGATATTGTAGGAGTTCCTGCATCTGATTTGATCGAAGATCTGGTCACATGTGCACTAGAAGGAAAAGATGCAACAAATGTTATCGATACTATTCGTTCTGCTCACACAGATGGAAAAATTATGTATGATTTATATCTTGAAACCCTACGAGGGAAGTTACGAAGTTCTACGGTAACGACCCTACAAAAAGAAAAGATTGTACAACTACTCGCAAAAGGACTTGAGTCATACCGGCATTTGCGTTTTGTGGATCCATTAATGATGCTTGAAGTTATACTATAATATACATATATGAGTAATCCAAAACCAGTTCCTACAATCAAACAATCTTTAAAATCAAATTTCTATGTAGTGCTTTTTATGATTATTGCAATACTGATTGTTAGATTTTTACGATAAATATATTCAATATAAATACCACCCCGATGCAGAGCATCGGGGTGGTATTTATTTCTATCTAGACCATCAATACTACTGGAATGATAATAGGTCTCTTTGCAGTCTCTTGAAAGATGAACTTACCAAGCGTGTCTGCTGTAAGGTCTTTAATATAGTCAATGTTTACAGGTCGCATCTGATATGCAGCTCGCTCGATAGTATTTCGAACAAGTGTTCGGATCTCTCGTAAAAGCTCTTGTGATTCTCGTAGGTATACTGAACCTCGTGAGATGATGTCAGGACTTTTAATAAGTCGTCCATTCACCGGATTCATCATGGCAACTACAACAAAGATTCCGTCTTCTGCGAGGATTTGTCGGTCTCGAAGAACTACATCCTGTATGTCTCCAACAGTGAATCCGTCTACCATCACTACATTGTCTGGAGCTTTAACATTGAGTTTAACAAACTTTGTTCCACCTTCTTGAATCTCCAAAATACTACAGTCGTCAGGAATAATAACGTTCTCTTTAGGAAGACCTGTTTGAACAGCAAGTTCAGCATGAAGCTTCAGATGATAGTGATGACCATGCATAGGCATGAAGAATTTTGGTCGTAGTTTTCTATGTAGCCACTCAATCTCACCTCGGTTTGCATGACCTGTTGCGTGAATAAACACATCAGATGTTCGATAATGAATAATTCGAGCACCAAGCCGAGCAATATTGTCTTTCATTTTTTGAACAACTTTTTCATTTCCAGGAATGATAGACGATGAAAGTAAAACGGTATCTTTTTCTGATAACATAATGTACTTATGTTGCTTTGTAGACATACGCATAAGAGCAGCAAACTCATCACCTTGTGCACCTGTTGCAAGAATCACAATCTTATCTGGTGCATGATGTGCCATTTCTTGTGAACTGATGATAACACCTTTTGCAACTTTCATAACACCGGCCTGTATCATGATGTCGACATTGTTCTTCATACTTCGTCCTTCAATAACCACTTTCTTTCCGTAACGTTCGCAAGCCTCGATTACTTTAGCGATTCGAAATGCATGTGAGGCAAACATACCCATAATCATACGACCTGTCATTGTTCGTACAATCTCTTCCAAACTTTCATGTACCACACTTTCTGGTGTTGAGAAGCCAGGGTTTTCAATGTTGGTTGATTCACCTAGAAGAAGAAGAACATTTTTACCGTCAAACAGGTTGTAGTTTGCTTCTTCATCAGCAGTTGGAATACCGTCTTTATGATCAAGTTTAAAATCTCCTGGAGTTGTAATCCATCCGTATGGAGTGTCAATAATAATACCCATTGAGTCTGGAATAGAGTGAGTTACACCGTAAAATTTTACAGATGTATTTCCGATTCGTAGACTCTCATTTCCATTGATAATGTTAAATGTAAGTGGGGGAATATTTGGAAACTCTGATTGTCGTTTCTTAAGCATCAAAGATGTTAAGTTTCGAGTATAGATTGGCGGCATACCTATCTTCTCAATAATATAGGGAAGAGAACCGATATGGTCCAGGTGACCATGAGTTACGATCAATGCCCGAATCTTATGCTTTCTCTCTTCAAGATATTTTGTGTTTGGTAAAATGTAATCAATACCTGGTGTTGATTCTTCTTTGAATCGGAATCCTGCATCGATAATAATAATGTCATCTTTGTTTTCAATCACAGTCATGTTCATACCAATCTCTTCAACTCCACCAAGTGGAATAATTCGCCATGTATCATTTAACACATCTGGAATAACTTTTTGTGTACCAGGTTTTGTTTGTGATGCAGATCCAATCACCGGTCGTGATCGAGGCATACTGTATCGTTTGTTTGGTTTTCGCCCTTGTCCTTTTGGCGCAGATGCTTCTGTGTGAAGGGTATCGTGCATTTGAATATCGTCCTCGTTTAGTTTTGGAATCTTCTTATTCCAAAGGTCTGGCATAGGAGGTAGACGTACTCCTCCTTGCGGTGCTCGTCTAGGCATTGCAGGAGTCTTTGCTAATGGTCCGCCTGGTCGCATTGGGTCAGGTAACTTAACCTTTTTATCTTTATCTGAATTCATATGTATATAGTTATATTTGTAAATGTAATGTTCAGCACTAAACGTGAAGGGGCTCGAATAGCTAGGTATGGTTTTAGAGTAATATGTCGAACCGATACGTAGTTGTGTATCCAAGAGTCATCCATCTATCCAGCGAGAAATTAATACTCATAATATAGCAAAAACGCGCTTGTATGTCAAACGCGTTTTTGTAAAACAAATATTCTTTTCTAGGTATGTTATGCAAGTAGATCAACCACAACTGATGCAACGAAGATGATTGAAACTATTATTGTCAGAATGAAAATAAATTGCTCACCACCTCGTCGTGTGTGCCATGTACCTGTTGAGCCTCCGCCAAAACTACCTCCTGCGTCTGAATCAGTAGGTTGTAGAAGAATAAGAACTACAAGTAGAACTGCAAGTCCTATTTGTATGTATGGAAGAATGTTTAGAAGTGTTGTAAGCATATGACGAGTATATAGTATTTTTATAAGGATGTGAAGATAGAAGATTGAGCGAGATTACTTACCCTTTCTCATCGCATCTCGATCAGTCTTTGTGAGACCCTGCTTTCGCAATCGAACGTTTAGTGGTGTAACTTCAAGATATTCATCATCTTGCATAGTTTCTAGACCTCGCTCGATAGTAATTGTATATGGTGGTACAAGCATGATCATCTCGTCAGTTCCAGAAGCTCGCATGTTTGTAAGTTGTTTAGCTTTAGTAGGGTTAACTTCCATCTCCTCACCTTTAGAAGTGTTTCCAACAACCATACCTGTATATACTTCTGTAGATGGACCTATATATAGAACACCACGTGTTTGTAGGTTTCCAAGTGCAAAGGTAAGTGCTTTTCCAGTTTCCATAGAAACCATAGAACCAACTTCTCGTTTTTCAATAACTCCAACATGTGCTCGAAAATCTACAAATCGTGATGAAAGAATTCCTTCTCCTTTTGTATCAATTGTAAACTGTCCTCGGTATCCAAGTAGTCCTCGTGTTGGCATTTCAAATACAAGTCGTGAGATTCCGTTCCGTTCATTCATTTGTGTCATGATAGCTTTTCGTTTTCCAAGTTTCTCGATAACTGCTCCAGAGAACTCTGCAGGTACATCAATCACAACTTCTTCAAACGGCTCTGATTTTACTCCGTCAATCTCTTTCATAATAACTTCTGGATTTGAAACCTGTACTTCAAATCCTTCTCGTCTCATCTGCTCAAGAAGAACAGCAATGTGTAGTTCACCTCGTCCGTATACTTTAAATGTATCTCCTGACGCTGTATCAAAATCAACTTTCAATCCTACGTTTACCTCAAGCTCTTTTTCTAATCGGTCTCGAATCTGTCGTGATGTAACGTATTTACCTTCTCGTCCGGCAAAAGGAGAGTTGTTAACTAAAAAGTTAAGTGCAATAGTTGGTTCATCAACGCCGATAGATGTAAGAAGTTCTATAGATGGATCAGAAGTAATAGTCTCTCCGATAAAGATGTCTGTAAGTCCAGCAACCATTACAATATCTCCAACATGTGCAGATTCTGCCTCGATTCGTGATTGTCCTTCAAAAGAGAAGATTTTAATAATTTTTCCAGTTCGTGCAGGCTTATCTTTGTTTAAGATGTGTACAGTTTTTCCAACCTCAATTGATCCATTCCATACTCGACATAGAGCAAGTCGTCCAACAAAGTTGTCGTATGCAAGATTAAATGGTTGTGCAACAAAAATGTCATCTTGTCGTGAAGGTTTTGCTGCAGGAATATGATCAAGAATCATATCAAATAGTGGATCAAGATTTACAAACTCATCTGTAAGTTCTTTTTTAGCAACCGCACTTCGTCCGATAGCGTATACAACAGGGAAGTCGAGCTGATCATCCTCAGCTCCAAGTTCAATAAATAGTTCTAGAATCTCATCGTGTACTCGTTTTACATCAGCAGCTGGTTTATCCAACTTGTTCATAATGATGATAGGTTTAAGCCCAAGCTCAAGAGATTTTTTTAAAACGAATCGAGTTTGAGGCATAGGTCCTTCTTGTGCGTCAACAAGTAAAAGTACTGTATCAATAGATCGAAGTACTCGTTCTACTTCTGAACCGAAGTCGGCGTGACCTGGCGTGTCTACAATATTGATCTTGTGTCCTTTATATACAAGAGATGCATTCTTTGCATATATAGTAATACCTCGTTCCTGCTCAATAGAGTTAGAGTCCATACTACCAGCATCTTCTTTGATAGCACCGGTATATTTAAGCATTGCATCAACGAGGGTAGTTTTACCGTGGTCCACGTGGGCAATAATTGCGATATTTCGAATATCATTCGATTTTGGAGATGTAGTCATCGCGTAATAATGACATATTTTTACCTATGACGCAATCTCTCTTATGTCGTGAAATGATTACATATATTGGAACAAATATATGTATCATATGTTACAATCATCTACATGAAAGATTTAATTAAGCGAACTATTCAAAAAATTAAGGGATTTTTAAAAACACTCTGGACTCGAAAAAAAGAGAAGAAAGTTTGGATTCCTACAGTTGTTGTAATACTTATTGCATTATCAATGTTGAGTGATGGTACAAAAACAGAGACATATACCTATACTCTCGCTCCACGAGAGTTCGTACAGTCTGTGTCTCTCACAGGAAAAGTGATTGCCGCTAAAAATGTTGATATGGGATTTGAGGCAACGGGTCGTGTAAACAAAGTTTATGTAAAAGTTGGTGATCGTGTAAAAGCAGGTGCTACACTTGCTTCGCTTGCAAATGGTGATTACTCAGCCTCATTGCAAAAAAACTATGCACTTGTTGCATCAGAAGATGCGCGATTGCGAGATATTCAAATGGGAAATAAAAAAGAAGATATCGCATTGTCACAAGATGAGTATGTAAATGCACAATCTGATTTACAGATAGCACAACAATCTTTTGCGGATCAATTGCAAGATATATATGCAAAAGCTGATGATGCTATTCGATTAAAAGTTGATATTGCATTCAACAACCCTCGAAGTGTAAATCCTCAATTTAAATATTCTATCGATCAAAACCAGGCTCTTAAATCATCACTTGAGGATCAGCGTCTGCGATTGGGTGAAATGTTTGTTGTGTGGAGTAAAAATATATCTATAGAAAATCTACCAAATATTCGAGATTATATTTCTGATGTACAGCGTTTTATAAATGATGCAAATGTTGCTATTTCTATTGTTACTGAGAGAACAAATACAAGTGATTCAACATATGCAATTATCCTATCAAATAAAACTGATATCGCAGCAGCTCGAACCTCTTTCTCTCTAGCTGTATCTACTCTTAATCAAGCTGAAATTGCATATAAAAATAGCAAGAACGCTGTTGTAAAAGCTGAAAATCAATTGAAATTAAAAAAATCTGGTGCAACACAAGAACAAATCGATCAACAACGAGCTAATCTAAATAGTGCATATGCTGGAGTGACAAGTGCGCAAGCACTCATCGGTAAGACTTTGATTCGTGCACCGTTCGAAGGAGTTATTACAAAGGTCGATATTAAAGAAGGTGAAATATCATCACCAAATACTCCAGTGATTGGTTTGTTAAATGACGGTGAGTATCAGATTGAGACATTTGTATCAGAAAACGATATTGCGAAATTAAAAGTAGGGCAAGTTGCAAAAGTTGCACTCGATGCATATGGACGAGATGTGTTTTTCGACGCTATGGTTATCTCAGTCGATCCTGCTGAAACTCTGAAAGATGGTGTCTCTACATATAGAACAAAGATTCAGTTTACGACCAAAGATGAGCGTATTAAATCTGGATTAACTGCAAATATTGAAATCGAAACAGACAGAAGACAGTCAGTGTTATTAATGCCACAAGCTGGACTCTTTCTAGAAAAAGGAGTTAAAAAAGCATACACACTTACTGATATGTCATGTGTTGCTACTACTACAACTAGTCCTGCAATTTCTCCAAATTGTACGTCTATATTAGAAAACAAGAAAAATATTAAAGTTGTTGACATACAAACAGGCGAGATTAACAATACAGGCGACATTGAGATTGTTGGTGGATTAAAAGAAGGGGATACTATTATTTATAGTCCAAAAACTACACAATAATGAGAAAGAAAAAAGCAAGCAATTGGAACATAGGATTTTACTTAGCGTTTCGTCAATTGAAACACGCCAGTTTGTGGACTACTGCACTTATTGTAGTTGTGATGATGCTTACTTTTTTGAACCTTGTGGTGGTAAACGGAATTCTTGTGGGGTTGATTGAAAGTTCTATTCAAGGAAGTAAAGATAAATATTCTGGTGAAGTAATTATCTCGACTCTACGACAAAAATCTATTATAGAAAATAGTCAGGAGATTGAGCGCGTGTTGAAAAGTATGCCACAAGTTACCGATGTGGTACCACGTGTACTTGCTGGAGGAAAAGTACAGGCGGATTATCGGAGACTGTTGCAACAAGATGAAACTCCTAATCAAGCAGGGGTAACAGTTGCGGGTATTTTACCTGTTGAAGAAGATAAAGCGACAGGTCTTTCCAAATATGTTGTAGCAGGTAGTTATTTAGATGAAAAAGATACAGACGGAGTGTTGATCGGTGCTTTTTTGATTCATGAATATACACCTATTGACACTGTAGGTTTTCCACAGCTACGAGAAGTTAAAATTGGTGATCGGGTAAAACTCACTATTGGAAATAATAGTCGTGAAGTGTTTGTTCGTGGTGTGATGAAATCAAAGATTGATCAAATAGATGCTCGAGTATTTATGTTGCAATCAGAAGTGCAAAAGCTCGTTGGTCGAAGTGATGTGAATGTAAGTGAGATTGCGGTTAAGCTTCAACCTGGTAGTGCAAATATCGACGCTGTGAAGGTAAGAGATATTTTGATTGCAAATGGATATGAATATGATGCCAAGATTCAAACAGCGGAAGAGGCTCAGCCAAAATTTTTGAAAGATATGAAAGATTTGTTTGGATTACTTGGAACCTTGATGGGAAGTATTGGCTTGGTTGTTGCGTCGATCACGGTATTTATTGTTATTTTTGTAAACACACTAACTCGAAGAAAATTTATCGGTATTTTAAAAGGTATTGGTATTTCATCAAAAGCAATTGAGTATTCATATATTTTTCAATCAGCATTTTATGCGGTGTTAGGTGCTGCGCTTGGTATGCTTGTGTTGTACGGATTTCTCGTACCATTCATAGATGCACACCCGATCAATTTTCCTTTTAGTGACGGTATCTTGTATGCACCGCTTGGCGGAACATTGCTTCGAGTTGTTGCGTTGTTTGTGACAACTATTATTGCAGGTTATATTCCTGCACGGATGATTGTAAAGAAAAATACACTCGATAGTATTTTAGGACGATAATTATAATTCAATTTTATATATGCAAGATAATATCATCACAACAAAAAAGCTAACAAAAATATTTATCGATGGAGATCGAGAAACAAAAGTGTTAAAGGGGATTGATGCACATATTAGACGAGGTGAGTTTGTTGCTATCATCGGTCGATCAGGTGCTGGAAAAAGTACATTGTTGTATCAATTGGGATTGCTCGACACTCCAACAGGTGGTGAAATTACTATAGATGGTGTTCATATTGATAAACTTACGGAAGAACAACGGATTGATTTTCGATTGAATAAGCTTGGATATGTATTTCAAGATTATGCACTGCTTCCAGATCTAACTGCTCGGGAAAATGTAGCACTACCGCTTTTGATGCAAGGTATGTCACAACACGCGGCATATAAAAGAGCTGATGAAGTGTTAGATATGGTAGGTCTTGAAGGTAAATACGAAAACGTACCAGCAAAACTTTCTGGTGGACAGCAACAACGTGTAAGTATTGCGCGTGCAATTGCTCATGATCCTGCAATACTTTTTGCTGATGAACCAACTGCAAACTTGGATACAGAGTCGTCTATGCTTGTGTTAAAAATATTTAAAGAAATTCATGCAAAAGGTCAGACTATTGTGATGGTGACACATGAAGAAGAATATTCAAAAGTTGCTGATCGGATTATCGAGATGAAAGATGGGTTGGTTGGGTAAGGGAAGCGAAGCGGACACTTAATCTATGATATGAGTGTAACCCTCATGCACGCGAAGCGGGCAAAGGGGAATACTCATGTTATGCCGGAACGGTAAAGGGAAGCGAAGCGGACACTTTATCCTTTACTCCCTCATCTTTTCTTTATATTTCCTTTTATAAAAGTTTATCCCTGATTGGTTATGATTATGGGATGAATATTCATCTTTGTAGTGATGAGAGTGGAGATACAGGATATACGGATAAATCCAGTAAGTATTTTATTATTACAACAATTCGACATGAAAATATAGATAAACTCAGACGTCTTGCAAGAGAAATTCAAAGATCGAAAAGACATAATAAAAACTCATCTGGTTTACATGCATATAGCGAAAGAAGGAGTGTAAAAAATAAATTAATTCGAAAACTTAAAGATTTTCAAATAGAGTGTTGGGTATGTATGCTTGATAAACATGAAAAACAAATTACGGATCCATATTTCCACCTTCTGGAAAAACTAGCAAAACACATTTCAAAAGTAAAAATAAATCGTATCACAGTAGCAAAAAGAGATACCCGTAAAAGTTACACTACAAAGATAGTAAAAATGTTTAAAAACTTAGACATCGAATTAGATTTTCGAAATACAACTAGTGAAAAAGCTCTTCAAATTGCCGATTTTTATTCGTGGATTATATTTTCTCATTTAGAATATTCTCGATCAGAATATTTTCTCAAATTAAAAGATCAGATACATTTTATATAAAAACAAAGCCCTCGAGGAACGTGTGGACCACCGATGGCAGTCCTCCTTCGAGGGTCTAACTTGTTATGTCTTAATTATAGCCAGGGTCTGTAAGTTGTCAAATATATGTATTAGTAATCTCAAAAGAGGAACAAGATTGACTAATGGATTGGCCACGCGAGAACAGTTCTCGTGGGTCGATGTATGTACTATCATAAAAGACATAAATATTGTATAGTGATATCCACATGAACGTATTTAATTCAGATCACACGCGAAATTTTAGTATTATTGCACATATTGACCACGGCAAGTCGACTCTGGCTGATCGTATGCTTGAACTCACTCAAACGGTTGAGAAGAGAAAGATGACTGCTCAGATTCTTGATGATATGGAGCTTGAGAAAGAAAAAGGTATCACAATCAAGATGCGACCTGTTAGAATGGAGTATAAAACATATACTCTGAATTTGATTGATACACCAGGACATATAGACTTTTCGTATGAGGTATCACGAGCGCTCAAAGCGGTTGAGGGGTGTGTGTTGCTCGTGGATGCGACTCAAGGAGTTCAAGCACAAACACTGACAACTCTACGTATGGCACAGGATGCTGGATTGGTTATCATTCCTGTGCTTTCAAAAGTTGATTCACCTATAGCTCGTATCGATGATATTAAACACGAAGTTTCTTTACTACTCAAATGTGATCCATCTACAATTCTTGAAACATCTGGAAAGACAGGGGCAGGTGTTCCAGAATTGTTGGAAAGAATTATACAAATAATTCCATCACCAATAGCAGAACTTCCAGATATCGATGCACAAGGTAATCCACAGTTTCGTGGACTTGTCTTTGATTTTCAATATTCAAATCATCGAGGTGTGATTGTGTATATACGTGTTACTGAAGGTTGTGTAAAGAAAGGGGATGAGTTGTGTTTTAAGATTGCTGGAGAAAAGTTTTTTGCACTTGAAGTTGGTATTTTCACCCCAGCAGAAAAAAGTGTCGACATATTACAAAAAGGAGCGATCGGATACATCGTTACAGGTATTAAACAACCTGGTGTTGCAACTGTAGGAGATACAATTACACTTTTCCGAAAACAACTTCCAGAACTCCCAGGATATATGCAGCCTGCACCAGTAGTTTGGGCCTCAGTTTTTCCTGAAGATGCTGATGATTTTGAATTACTTAAACAATCACTTGGAAAATTAAGTTTGTCTGATTCCGCATTTTCATTTGAAGAAGAAAGTTCAGGAAGTATGGGGCGAGGATTTCGATGTGGATTCTTAGGACTCCTTCACTTAGAAATTATTACAGAACGATTAAAGCGAGAATATAATCTAGAGCTTGTGATTGCTGCACCAAGTATTACATATGAAGTAACACTGAAAGATGGAAAAATAAAAACAGTATACTCACCATCACTTTTTCCTGAACATGGGCAAGTTACTAAAGTTCGAGAGCCTTGGATTAAAGTACAAATCATTACTCCAGGTGTGTATTCTGGAGCTATCTATCAATTGTTATATGAACATGAAGCTGATCTCGTTGAAACACAAAACTTCGGAGATGGGAGATTGACACTTATCATTCTGATGCCACTTCGAGAACTAATGCGAAACTTTTTTGATGAATTAAAAAGTGTATCATCGGGATATGCATCATTGTCATATGAATTCTTTGCAATGCAAGATGCTGATGTGACACGTATGGATATATTGGTTGCCGAAGAACCTGTTGAAGCGTTTACACGAGTGATTGCAACTCGAAGAGCTGATGATGAGGCAAACAAAGCGGTGGATAAGTTAGAAAAGCATCTGCCACGACAAATGTTTAATACAAAAATTCAAGCAAAGGTCGATGGGCGAATTATCGCATCACGAACATTATCCGCGATGCGAAAAGATGTAACAGGACATTTGTATGGTGGTGATGTGAGTCGAAAAAATAAATTGCTTGATAAACAAAAGAAAGGAAAGAAGAAAATGGAAGAGAGAGGAAAGGGAAAAGTGAATATTTCTCACGAGGTTTTTTTGAAAATGATGAAGAATGGGTAGTGTTGGCAAGAAATAAATACCACCTCGATGCAACGCATCGAGGTATCACATGGAACTCATTGTTGTTGATAAATTTATTATATTAATGCCTAGGTTCAGTTTAAGATTAAAGTAACATCTTTTCATATACAAGAAAAGCCGTCAGCAGACTAGAGTGGCTGGAAGGATTATGAAAAACATAAGAGAGAATGTATACTGTTTGAATGTTAACAACACACCTGTACCTAGATGAAAATGGATCTCCAGATACGAATGACAGAAGTCAAAACTATACTCTTTGTGGTGTTGTTGTTAATGAATATCAGTCAGAAAAGCTTAAAATCAGTGCAGATCAAATTAAATTTAAATATTGGAATAATACAGATATAGTATTTCATTCTGTTGATATAGGCTTACAAACAGGGGATTATGCTATTTTAAAAAATCCGACTATCAAAAAAGATTTCTTGAGAGATATGACAATTTTCTTAAGTAGTGGAGATTATCGATGTATTGTAATATCTATCGATAAGAAAAAAGCCATAAGTAAAGGTTGGAATTCTAATAAGATAAGAGATTATGCCTCGGATAAAATGATTGAATGTTTTATCGAATTTCTTGCTCAGAAGAAATTTAGCGGTAGTATTTGTCTTGAGTCCGCCGGTCAGAAAGATCTCGCTTTTTACCATAGGTACATGTACTACTTATCTCATGGTTTTGTAGGTCTAAATCTAAATCATACTGATGTGAAGAAACTCTTAACCTCGATTAGTTTTGTTAGTAAAAAGAATCACGATATTGAAACACAGTTGGCTGATTTATTTGCTTATCCAGCAACATGTCATTTCCTAAGTCTTGAAGGTGTAAAACCTCTCATTAGGGGTAGTTATGAAGAAAAAATGTGTAATATTTTAAATGCTAAAATTGTCGATGTACGTACTCAGAAATATATGTATCGTCATCCTTAAGTGAGATAGTCTATTGGAAACCAAGCGAAAAGACGAGGCATGCCTCGTCTTTTCAGGATCAGGTCGTAGCTTACGCTTACTTGCCAACCACTTGTATAAGTATATACCAGTTATGTATATTGTCAAGAGTTATCCACTCTTGTTATGTATAAATCAACACCATCACCTCTCCATCCCTTAAAACAACATCGGTACATACGCCAACACCATCCCGACAATCATCAAGATAGCAATAATCGCCCATACGAACTGTATTTTTTGTCGGTGCTTTGGATTTAAAAACATGGTATATATAGTAACAGATGAGGGAATTCCAAGCAAGAAAACAACAACATGCAACCTTTGCTCGAATCATACAATCGAGATGGTTTTTAGTTGTATTATGTATTGCTTTATTCTTCATAATCCGTGGAACTATTCGCGTATATAAAAACTATATGGTGGCACGAAACGATTTGGAAAAAGTAAAAACTGATATTCAGACTTTAGAAAAGAGAAATGCTGAACTTGATATACAGCTCGATCATCTTGAAACTGAAGAAGGACAAGACTATGAGATTCGTAAAAAGCTTGATGTTGTAAAACCAGGAGAACGAGTGATACAGGTTATTGATACACCAGAAAATACACACTAGTATTTTGCAAGGCTGTGTATACATGAGCTGTGGTATAACTATATCCATGAACACAACACAAACAAAAAAAGTGATTGTATATAGCACACCAACATGCCATTACTGTCATTTATTAAAAGATTATTTGACCGAAAAAGGTATCACGTTTGAATCAGTAGATGTTTCTGCAGATGTTGAGGCTAAGAAGGCTGCATTCGAAAAGAGTGGACAACTTGCAGTTCCTGTAATTGATATCGATGGAGATATTGTCATTGGTTTTGATCAAGAGGCAGTAGATGAATTGCTTGATATTAAAAATTAATTTTTCTTATATTTACTTTATGAATAAAAAAATACTTATTACACTTGTTATACTGTTAATCGCAGTAGCAACAGTATATGTTTATACACATAACTCAACTACTTTTATGACAGATACAGCAACAACTACAACTACAACCCAAACTATGGATCCTGATGAAAACAAAGTTTCAGAAAACGGTGATCTTGTTGTGGTTCACTATACAGGAACACTTGAGAATGGAACAAAGTTTGATAGTTCATACGATCGAGGTGAGCCAATCGCATTTCTACTTGGAAAAGGTATGGTGATCAAAGGTTGGGATGAAGGATTGCTTGGGGTAAAGAAAGGAGATAAAAAACATCTTGTTATTACAGGAGATAAGGCATATGGAGAGCAAGAGATTAAAGGTCCGGACGGAAAAGTGCTGATTCCTAAGAATGCTACACTCGTGTTTGATCTTGAAGTTGTACAAATCGTTTCAGCAAAAACAGTTGAGGAGACTATACGACAACAACAAGCTGCTCAAGCGGCAGGTATGACACAAGGAACTACTACAAACTAGTTTAAAAGCTTTATAAAAATGAGTCTACCGGAAGGATAGGCTCGTTTTTCTATATATAATCTGCTATATTTTTATATACATGTCATTCATCATCAAAACCGACAAGAATTCCGATCTAAAATACATCCTGCTCGATAGTGGTGATGGACGAAAACTAGAATCATATAACGGATATATCATGGATAGACCAGATCCTCAGGCTCTATGGTCGAAAAAACTATCTACAACTGAGTGGGAAAAATCAGACGCTGTGTTTGTTGAGCAAGCCAGTGGAAAAAGAGAAGAGCGAGGTGAGTGGAAAGTGTACAATTCGCTACCAGCAGATTTTCATATTAACTTCTTTGAAAATTTACAGGCACAAGTAAAATTATCACCATTTAAACATACGGGAATATTTCCAGAACAGTATGCTAACTGGCAATTTATTCATAACTCACTCAAGGGAACAACTGGTAAGAAAATTCTCAATCTCTTCGGATACACAGGGTGTGCATCTCTTGTTGCTGGGGCTGCAGGGGCAGAAGTGGTACACGTTGATGCATCAAAACAATCTATCGCCACAGGTATGGCAAATGCAAAAGTTTCAGGATTAGGGGACAGGCCAATAAGATGGATTCTCGATGATGCGTTTGCGTTTGTAAAAAGAGAGATTCGCAGAGGAAATACATACGACGGAATTATGATGGATCCACCATCATTTGGACGAGGGGCAAAAGGTGAGGTGTGGAAACTCGAAGATAGTTTTGTCGAGTTTGTTTCCGAGTGTACAAAACTTTTATCAAAAGATGCTTTATTTTTTATTGTAAATGGATATGCTGCAGGATATTCGCATATGGCATATAAGCAAAATCTTGATAATATAGTTGATACACAAGGAGGCAGGACAGAAAGTGGTGAGCTTATGATTGAAGACAGTACAGGGAGATTTTTGCCATGTGGTATCGTAGCGCGATGGATTGCAAGCTGAGCTTAAAAATGTCACCATACAGATATGGAGCATACTAATTTTAAAACTATATACATCGCAACTGATCATGCTGGTTTTGCGTGTAAAGAACTAATTAAGAAACATTTAGCAGAAAATTCTGCTTATACGGTTATTGACTGTGGTGCAGAAACATATCAAGAAAAAGATGATTATCCTGAATACATTGCTAAAGCAGCGGAGAAAGTCTCTGTAGCTGCAATAAATGAAGGGTCAACAACTGCGGCGATTATCTTTGGAGGGTCAGGACAAGGCGAAGCTATTGTGGCGAGTCGGTTTCCATTTGTTCGAACAACTGTATGCTATGGCGGACCTGATGCGCTTGAGATTGTAAAACTTGGACGAGCTCATAACAATGCTAATGTGCTTTCTATCGGTGCACGATTTGTTAAACAAGAAGAATTATGTGCACTTGTCGATACCTGGCTTACAACCGCATTTTCAAAAGAAGAACGACATGCTCGGCGATTAGCTCATATTGATAACAAATAACATGCACATCATACCTGGAATCCTTACTTCATCATTTGAATCAATCGAGTCACTTGTAGAATCGGTTGCACACTATACTCGCATGGTACATGTTGATATTTGTGATGGACAATTTGTACAATCAAAAACCTGGCCGTATAGTGGAAATAAAACAGGTAACATTGAAGATAATAACTATATAAAACAGATTATATCTGAAGAGATTGGTTTACCTCATTGGGATAAGGTTGATTATCAATTTCATTTGATGGTCAAGAATCCGCTTCCAACTTTTGAAACTTGGATGCGTGCAGGTGCAACAACGGTTATTTTACACCCTTCGGCATGTACATCTGTTTCTGAGTGTGTAGAAGCAGCTCGTACAGCGCGTGCGATGTCTCTCTATGTTGGTGTTGCAGTCACGTATGATGAATGGGAAACATATAAAGAAGAATTAACACCATACTTAACAGAAGGCGTTTTTGATATTTTTCAAATCATGACTATTACGCATGATGGAGTGCAAGGAGAACCTTTTGACAAACGATGGACTACGGAGATACTTACAAATATCAATCAGACTTTTGCGAATGTTCTGATACAAGTTGATGGTGGTATCAATGAAAAAACAATTGATCATATACTAGATGCAAATATCGAAACTGTTGTGATTGGCTCTGCTATTTTCAAAGAAGGGAATGCTGTTGAAAATCTGGAATATTTTAAATCAATCTAGCTCTGAAAGTGTTACAAATCTGAACCCTTCTTTTTGAAGTCGAAGAATACTTTCTTTTAATACTTGAAGTTTTGCAGGATCTTTATACACACGATCATGCATGAGAATGATTTCACTTTGATGTATATCTTGTAATCGAGCACGTAGTACATCAACAGTTGTATTTTGATTCCAGTCCACTGTCGAAAGAGTCCATAAAATTGGTTGCATACCAAGAGTGCTTACTACTCGATCAGCATACAAACTTGATTCACCATAAGGAGATCGAAAAACTTTTGGTTCACTACCAATAGTTTTTTTGACGATATTGTTCGTACTATCTAACTCAGAGATGATATATCTTTTTGATTTCAATCCAATATGGTGAGGATGAGTATATGAATGATTTCCAATCTCATGTCCTGCTGCATATGTTTGTCTTAATATATCAGGATTTTTCTCAATCTCATTTCCAAGAACAAAGAATGTTGCACGGACTTCGACCTCATGTAACATATTCAAAAGTATTTTTGTTTCTTCAACTGGTCCATCATCAAAAGTTAAGGCGATGGTTTTAGAAGGGAGAAGTTTTCGAAGTGTGACGTGTTTTTCATGGTATGAATATCCATAGATAAAAACACCGTATGTAAGTATGAGCATGATCAGTAAAATAATCACAATAGTCTTAAAAAAACTCCAAAAAATCATGGTACAATCATAGCATGGATCTCATCAAGAAAATCATTGGACTCATCATCATTATCGGTATCATTTTTATGTTGTTGAATGCTAAAAATGTGGTATCAAACATAGGTAATATTGCAAATGGAAGTGGGAGAATCTTGACTCCATTTCAGGTAGGAACATCATATGTTGAACAGATTGAAGCTATAACTCCAAAGATGAATTACGATACAAAGTACACAGGTTCTGCTATAGGGTATGGATCGTTTAGTACGTATACGTACGATAGTAATGGTGTTGCAGTTGCTTCAAAAAAAACAAAAAAAAATCAAGGAAGGGCAACGCTTGAGAAAAATAATACTCAACTTATCCTATATACTGAAAACATAACAGTAACTACCAACACTCCTGTCCATTTCTGGTTAGCAAATACACAGACTATTTTAAATGAAACAGAATATGTTGATTTTGGACAGGCAAAAATGCAAGCAGGTATTCAAACATATGTAGTAGATATGAATTCAGGTGATCTTGATTTAACAGTATATAAATACTTGATGATTGTTGACCCTACTACATTTACCATCCATGCAGTCGCTCTACTCGGTAAGTAATGTATAATACGTATACATATGACAAAAGATATTTCTTTTATTGAAGAAAAAGCAAAAGCAATTCGTATCTCTATTATCGAAATGCTTGCTAAAGCAAAATCAGGACACCCTGGTGGTCCTCTTGGTATGGCTGACATATTTGCGACGCTGTATTTTTCTCTTATGACGCATGATTCAAAAAATCCCTTTATGGAAAACCGAGATCGACTTGTTCTTTCAAATGGACACATTTGCCCTGTACTCTATGCAACCATGGCACATGGAGGATATTTTTCACTTGACACATTGATGACTCTTAGGCAGTTTGGTTCCATATTGCAAGGTCATCCACATCGAGAGTTTTTACCATCACTCGAAACCAGTTCTGGTCCACTTGGATCGGGATTATCGCAAGCTGTCGGTATGGCGATTGCGGATAAGAGAGATTATGGAAATAAATATACTCGATATATATACTGTATAATATCAGACGGTGAACATGATGAAGGGCAGATTTGGGAAGCTGCACTTTTGGCCCCACGAGAAAAGCTTGGTAACTTGATTGTAATTGTTGATCGAAACTATATTCAGATTGATGGTAACACAGAAGATATCATACCACTTGACCCTCTTGATAAAAAATGGGAAGCGTTTAACTGGCACGTGCAAATGATTGATGGACACAATATACAAGAGATCATCGATGCAGTTGAAAAAGCAAAAAAAGAAACAGAAAAACCATCTATTATCATTGCAAAAACTATTCCAGGGAAAGGTGTCTCATATATGGAGGGCCGATACGAATGGCATGGTACCCCTCCAGGTATATCAGATGTGAGTGGTGCTCCAGAGAAAGCAGAACAGGTAAAAGTTGCACTTTCTGATTTACGTGTAAAGTTATAAAAATAAACCAATATATACATCCATGAAAAAAATCCCATACATAGAATCAGGTATTCAAAAAGCACTTGATAAGGTGAAGGCAGGAGAGGTTATTGTACTTAATCCTCACAGCAGTAACTTTCACGCTGATGATATTTTTGCAACTGCAACGCTTCGACTTTTCTTTAAATATTTAGATAAGAAAATTAAAACAAAAATCGTTCGGTCTATTGATCCTAAAGTTCATGAGTCGGCAACATTTGTATATGATGTAGGAAAGATTTACGATCCTAAAAAACTTCGTTTTGATCATCATCAAACAGGTGGGGCTGCGGTTCGACCAAACGGTGTACAATACGCAGCCTTTGGTCTAGTGTGGAAACACTTTGGTCCAAGTCTATGCGCATTATACATACAAGAGAAAACAGGAACATTACCTTCACGAAAAGTAGTGGAACATCAAGCAGGGATTTTGGATAAAAGAATTGTTTCTCATATCGATGCTATGGATAATGGTCAGATGACATACAAAGAAGTATTTGAAGACACTGTCCCTTTTACGTTTGATAATTATTTTGAAATGTATCGTACGGCACATAGTAGTACCTCAACTGACAATAAGACAATAAACAAATCTTTTGATACTGCATTCATGAAACTGATTCCATTTACAGAAAATATACTTGACAATGCACTTGCGTATGCGCAAGCTAAGGAAAAAGATGAGCGAGAGGCTATAAAAGCGTATGAAAAATCCAAAGATAAAAGAATTATTGTCGTTGAAAGATTTTATAGATTCAACTATGGAAAGTTTCCAGAACCTTTGGTTGTGGTGTTTCCAGATGCACGCTCTGGTTGGGCCGCTAAAAATGTTCGTAAACATGAAGACTCGTATGATGCACGATTCAATTTCCCTGAAAGTTGGCGAGGAAAAACAGATGCAGAGTTGGCAGAAATCACAGGTATTGCCGGTGCACGATTTTGTCATAATACTGGATTTATGATTTCTTCAAATACAAAAGCTGAAACACTAGCTATGGTCAACAAAGCGTTTGAGATGCAAGGTATAAAATGATATCCTTACATGCATGGAAAATACATCTTCTACAACACCTGTTGCAACAAACCATGTACTCATCGTCACCGCTCACCCAAGTTCATTAGGGTTTACACACAAGATTGCCGCAGCCTTTAAAGAAGGGGCAGAGTCTGTAGGAAAAACAGTTGAGGTTGTTGATCTGTATAAAACTGATTTACAAATGGGTTATATGTCATATGAGGAAAAATCAGATATGGCAAAACCAAATCCTGTACGAGAAAAATTTCAAGCAAAGATCACAGCTGCATCAGAAGTAGTTTTTGTACACCCACTATGGTGGATGGGAACTCCTGCAATCATGAAAAACTTTCTAGATACAGTACTGACACCTCACTTTGCATATGTATATAAAAATGGTTGGCCGGTTGGTTTGCTTAAAGGGAAGAAAGGGTATGTATTCATCACGTGTGATGGAAGACGATGGTTGTATTTTTTGATGGCAATGCCTTTTTGGACAAACTGGACACTGGCTACTCTAAAGTTCTGTGGATTTAAGTCTAAAGTGGTTACATTGTTTGAAAAATTCAAAAAGACTGACGTGCAGTTGAATGCATTCTTGGACAAAGTTAAGAAATACGGAGCGAAGAAATAATATGCATCATCGGTAGGCGATTTTACTATATATTTAATATTTCTTTATATTTTATTTCAAAATATTTTAGCACTAATCAGTTACTGTGTGTAGATGAAAGATTTTGATGCCTGGAATATACAAAAGAAACAAATAGATTCGGTTTACACACGTGCTCGTCCAAGAGAAAGAGATATCTGGTGGGTACGTGTTGGCATGAATGTTGGTGGTGAAATATACGGCAAAGGAGAAATGTATCTAAGGCCTGTATTGATTATAAATGCCGAAGACGATAAAACTTTCGTAGGGATTCCTTTAACTTCGAATATAAAAACAAGTAAATACTCGGTTATTATTCGAACTACAGATAATAAACTTCACTCAGTTCTAACTTCTCAAATTCGGGTGTTTGACCGTAAGAGGTTGTGGAGATTAAAATATGTATTAATTCAATCAGAATATGAAGCAGTTAAAAGAGTGTTTGATTCTTTATATAAGATCCAACAGATTTCAGACAATACAATACCCCACGAGCATGTGCTTGCGGGGTACGAAATGCCTTTTTATTTCACAAGGCTAAGAGAGCCAATCCCTCTACATATATTATTATACTTAGGGCAAAAGTACTGTCAAATCATTCAAAACCACATCCAAACCCATCCCTAAAAAGCAACTTGCCAAAACACTTATAATTGTGCTACACTTTTCTTTAGCGTAAATCGATTGAGTATCTCTGGCTTTTATCGCTTTTATTAGTTTTCTTAATACCTAAATATCTAGCACAAGCTGATCACTTGTGCATATACCATATTATGTTGAAAAAAAAGCATTTTTCACGTTTTCGTGAACCGTTGGCTCCATTACCAAATCTAGTAGAAGGACAAATACAATCGTATCGATGGTTTCTCGAAAAAGGGCTTGCAGAAGTATTTTCAGAGTTCACATCTATCAAGGACTACACTGAAAAGAAATTCGAATTTAAATTCGAAGGTATGCGACTTGATCGACCAAAGTTTGACGAGTTTTATGCAAAAGAAAATAAAGTTAACTATGAAGCGACTATCAAGGCGACTATTAAGTTGATTAACAAGATTACAGGAACAGAAAAAGAACAGGAAATCTTTATGGCTGACGTACCTATGATGACAGAGCATGGTACGTTTATTATCAATGGTATTGAGCGATGTATTGTTGCACAACTTGCACGATCATTTGGAGCTTTCTTTACTTCAAGTGAACATAAAGGACGAACATATATTGGAGCTAAGATTATCCCAGCTCGAGGATCTTGGATTGAGATTGATACAGATCCAGATGGGGCTATTTATATAAAGATGGACAAAAAACGAAAGTTTCCAATCACAACATTGTTCCGAGCCTTCGGTGCAGTATCTGATTCAGATATTCGCGAGTTGTTTAAAACATCTCCTCAAGCAACGGTATATATTGATCAAACTATTGCCAAAGATCATACAAAAACAGCTGAAGAAGCATGTGTTGAGATCTATAAGAAGATGCGAGATGGAGAACTTGCTACAGCACAAAATGCAAAAGATTTTGTTGAAGGGATGTTTAAAGCAGAACGATATGATCTGTCACCTGTAGGACGATTCCGATTCAACAGTCGATTTAACAAAGAGATGACTCCAAAAGCTTTGAGTCGAAATACTCTTAATCTTGATGATTTTGTAACGTTAATTGAACAAATTGCGACACTTTCACATACACCAGATGCAGAAGTAGATGATGTTGATCACTTAGGATCACGACGAGTAAAATATGTCGGAGAACAACTACAGCAGAAAGTTCGATTTGGACTTCTACAAATCAAGAAAAACATTCAAAACCGAATGTCGACTATCGAAACAGAAGTAAGTCAGCCTATGCAAATGATTTCACCACGACCTTTACAAGCTCGAGTGAAAGAATATTTCAGTACAAACCAATTATCACAATTCATGTCACAAGAAAACATTCTTGCTGAGCTTGAGCATCTACGAATTGTAACAGCGCTTGGACAAGGAGGTTTGACTCGAGAACGAGCCGGAGTTGAAGTTCGAGATGTGCATTCATCACACTATGGTCGAGTATGTCCTGTGCACACACCTGAAGGATCAAACATTGGTTTGGTGCTCCACTTGTCTGTATATGCAAAGATCAATCACTTCGGAATGATTGAGACTCCTTATGTAAAAGTTAAAAATGGAAAAATTACAAAAGAGATTGTATATCTTGATGCACTACAAGAAGAAGGATTCAAGATTGCCCACGCCGCTATTGCATATGATAAAGATGGACATATTAAAGATGAAATGGTTGAGGTTCGACTAAAAGGAGATCCGATTGTTGTTAATAAAAATGAAATCGATCTTATTGACGTTGCGCCAGAGCAACCTTTCTCTATCTCAACTTCTATGATTCCGTTCGTGAACCATGACGATGCCAACCGATCACTCATGGGATCAAACATGCAGAAGCAGGCAACCCCATGTATTGTTCCTGAAGCTGCACTTGTTGCGACAGGTATCGAAGATACTGCTGCTCGAGATACTGGACGAGTTATTCTTGCTCCAGAAGATGGAGAAATCACACAAATCGATGCTTCTTCTATTACTGTAAAAGGAAAGAGGGAAACAAAAATTCGACTTGCTATTTTTAACAAAACTAACCAGTTCACTGCATTTCATCAACGACCTATTGTATCGCTTGGACAAAAAGTGAAACGAGGTGATGTATTGGCTGATACTTCGACATCTGTTGAAGGGCAAGCTGCTCTTGGACAAAACATTCTGATTGCCTTCTTGGCATGGAGTGGAGCAAACTACGAGGATGCCATTATTATCTCAGAAAATTTGGTGAAGCAATCTAAGTTTGCAACGATTCATATCGAAGAATTTGTAATCAATGTTCGAGATACAAAACTAGGGCCCGAAGTCACAACGCACGATATTCCAAACGTAAATGAAAAGAAACTAAAAGATCTTGATGCTGAAGGAATTGTACGAATCGGAGCTGAAGTTCGACCTGGAGATATTCTTGTTGGAAAAATTACACCAAAAACTGAAACACAACTTACACCTGAAGAGCGATTGTTACGATCTATCTTTGGTGATCGAGCACGAGATGTAAAAGATACATCAAAGCGACTTGAAAATGGAAAGCGAGGACGAGTTATTGGAGTAAAAACATTTTCACGAGAACGAGGAGATAAACTCGAATCAGGAATTATTAAACGGATTTACATTGAAGTTGCACTTCTACGAAATGTATCAGTTGGAGATAAGTTGGCTGGACGACACGGAAACAAAGGAGTTATTTCACGAGTTCTTCCTGTTGAAGATATGCCATACATGGCAGATGGAACTCCTATTGACATGATTTTGACACCGCTTGGTATTCCATCTCGTATGAACTTGGGACAGATTCTAGAACTTCACTTAGGTCTTGCTGCACATAAGCTTGGATATCAAGCTATTGTCCCAGCGTTTATGGGTCCAACAGCTGAAGAGGTACAAGATGAACTAGAGAAAGCTGGATACAATCGTTCTGGAAAAATGAAACTGTTTGATGGACGAACAGGGGAAGCATTTGCACAAGATGTATCAGTTGGATATATGTATATGCTTAAACTTCACCACATGGTTGAAGATAAGATTCATGCTCGATCAACTGGTCCATACTCTTTGATTACACAACAACCACTCGGAGGAAAGGCACAAGGTGGAGGACAGCGATTCGGAGAAATGGAAGTGTGGGCACTTGCAGGTTATGGAGCGTCATATACACTTCGAGAAATGTTAACAATCAAGTCAGATGATATTGTCGGACGTTCAGCTGCGTATGATGCGATTGTAAAAGGAGAAAGATTAACGGATCCAAACACTCCTGCATCATTTAATGTGTTGCTCTCAAACTTGCGAGGTTTGTGTATCGATGTGGGATTTGATAACGCAGAAGGAAAAGAACTTGATATCGGTCTCGACATTGGACATGATGGAACACATAAGCATCTTGCTGATGCTCACGCACATGATCATGTTGAGGACTCACTTGATGAATCAGACGAAGCAGGATTAACAGAAATAGAAGATGCACCTGTAGAAGCAGAGCTATAAAATTAATCACCTCAATATAAAATATATATGTTTCAACCTAAAGCAAAAATAAAATCTTCTATCGATGATCTTGATTCAGTATTTATCAAGTTGGCATCGCCAGAAAAAATCAGAGAATGGTCACGTGGAGAAGTAAAAAAACCTGAGACTTTGAACTATCGAACAGGACGAAGTGAACGAGATGGTTTGTTCTGTGAAAAGATTTTCGGTCCAGAAAAAGATTACGAGTGTTATTGTGGAAAATATAAAGGCATTCGATATAAAGGTATTGTCTGTGAGAAATGTGGAGTAGAAATTACTCGAGCAATTGTTCGACGTGAACGAATGGGTCACATTGAGCTATGTGTTCCTGTGGCACATATTTGGTATTTGAAAAATATGCCATCACGAATCGCAACAATTCTTGGTATGAGTGCTGGAGATGTTGAGAAAGTTGTATACTTTGCTGGATATTTGATTACAAAGATTGATGAGAAAGAAAAAAACAAGTTACATAAAGAACTCGATGATGAATTCAAATCAAAGATGAAAACTATTGTCGATGAAAAGACAAAAGAAGCACTTCATGATTTGATGGTGACAACAAAGCAAGAAATAGATCTGATCCAAATCGGTAAAGTACTTGATGAAAACCAATATCATAAATTCTCATACAAATTCGGAAGTGCATTTGAAGCAAGTATCGGAGGTGAAGCTATTTTCAATATTTTGAAAGGCTTGGATCTTGAAGATTTGTATAAAAAACTAACAGTTGATCTTGAAAAAGCAGGCGCTGCAGAGCGAGAGAAAATTATTCGACGATTAGGAATTATCAATGGTCTGCGAAAGGCTCATGTACGACCTGAGTGGGCGTTCATCAAAGCACTTCCAGTTATCCCTGCTGCTTTGCGACCAATGGTTGCTCTTGATGGAGGTCGACAAGCCACATCTGATGTAAACGACTTGTACAGACGAGTTATCAATCGAAACAATCGATTGAAAAAACTACACGAGATCAAAGCTCCTGATGTAATTCTACGAAATGAAAAACGAATTCTACAAGAAGCTGTTGATGCTCTGCTCGATAACTCTATGAAGGGAAATGGTGCTGCATTTTCAGGAATCAATCCTGCACAAAAGAGACCTCTAAAATCTATTGCGGATAACTTAAAAGGAAAACGAGGATTGTTCCGACAAAACCTACTTGGAAAACGAGTAGACTATTCTGGACGTTCTGTGATTGTGGTAGGTCCAAACTTAAAGCTTAACCAATGTGGACTTCCAAAACACATGGCGCTTGAATTGTTTAAACCATTTGTTATTTCAGAAATCCTAAAACGAGAACTTGCGTTTAACATTCCAGGAGCACGACGAATTATTGAAGATCAAACAGCTGAAGTGTGGGAAATTCTAGAAAAAGTTATTATCGGAAAATACGTATTGTTGAACCGTGCGCCAACACTGCACCGATTGTCAGTGCAAGCATTCCAACCAATTCTTATCGAAGGAAATGCTATCCAAGTGCACCCACTTGTATGTTCACCGTTTAACGCCGACTTCGACGGAGATGCGATGGCTGTTCACGTACCGTTGTCAGAAGAAGCTCAATACGAGGCTCGAACTGTGATGGCATCAAGTAGAAATATTCTAAAGCCAGGTTCAGGAGATGTAACTGTTACAAACAAAATGCTTGATATTGTTCTTGGAACTTTCTGGGCAACAAAACTTGTTGTTGATGAAGCTGGAGCAGGAAAGTATTTTGAGTCACCTATGGCGGCTATTACTGCTCTTGATCATGGGGTTATCTCATATCGAGCTCCAATCAAAATCATGATTCCAACAGATGTACCAAAATTTGGTGATGCACAAGGGACATTATATGAAACGACTGCTGGACGAATCTTATTTAACCAATTGCTTCCAGATAACTTTGCCTACGTAAACCGAGAAATTAACAAATCAGTTCTTACATCTATCATTGACGATCTGATTTTGTCAGAAGGAAAAAACAACATGGCCTCAATCATTGATGCAATCAAACAATTTGGTTTTGATTTTGCAACACGATCAGGAATCACATGGAGTATATCAGATATTGTTATTCCTCAAGCAAAGTACAAGGTACTTGATGAAACTCAGGCTCAATCAGATAAAATCATGGATGCCTATAAAGAAGGATTGTTGTCAGAGGATGAAAAACATATGAAGATTGTTCGACTATGGCAAGGAGCACAATCTGATATTGAAAAATTGATGAGTGCAACGATTGATCCACGAGGATCATTGAACGATATGGTTCATTCAGGAGCTCGAGGGTCACTTGGACAAATCAACCAGATGGTTGGTATGAAAGGTTTGATTGCAACAGCACAAGGAACAACTATCGAGTTGCCTATTCGATCATCATTTAAGGAAGGGCTTACACCGATCGAATACTTTATCTCAACTCACGGAGCTCGAAAAGGTATGACGGATATGGCCCTTAACACTGCTAAAGCTGGATATCTTACTCGAAAACTATTCGTACTTGCACAAAGTGTGATGGTGACAGAGGACGATTGTAAAACAAAAGAATTCTTGACTGTAACTTCTGCTACATCATCAGGAATTCAAATCAATTTTTCAAAGAGTTTGTTTGGACGAACTCTTGCGAAAGATATCGAGCTTACAGATGGATCTGTTCTATTTAAAAAAGGACATATCATATCAAAAGCTGATGCGGTTAAGATTGAAAAAACAGGAATACAAGAAGTGGTAGTTCGATCACCGCTTGGATGTAAGACTCATCGAGGAATATGTTCACATTGTTACGGAGCTGACCTATCAACAGGTGAGATTATCGATCTAGGAGAATCAGTAGGAACTATTGCTGCACAAGCTATCGGAGAGCCAGGAACACAGCTTACTATGCGTACGTTCCACGTCGGAGGAGTTGCGCAGGTGGGTGGAGACATCACAGCTGGATTGCCACGTGTAGAAGAGTTGTTTGAAAATAGAACACCTAAAAATGCAGCGGCAATTGCATCAGTCGATGGTGTTATTACATCGGTGATAGAGAAAGGTCATGAGAAAACAATTAAACTTCTTCCTGATGTTCCTACAAAGAATGCAAAGAAGGGAAGTGAAATAGAATACACATTCCATCCTGCACGTATTCCACATGTAAAAGTTGGGCAACACGTCTCAAAAGGACAAATCATGACAGACGGATCAGCTGATGTTGATCTCTTGTATGAGTATGCTGGAAAAGAGGTTGCTCAAGCATATATCATCAGTGAGGTTAAAAAGATTTACGAGTTGCAAGGAGATAATCTTTCACGAAAACATATTGAGATTATTGTTCGAGAAATGTTTAACCGAGTAAGAGTAACAAGTAAAGGGGACAGTATCTTCTCAGAAGGTGAAGTCGTTGAATCATTTGAATTTTTGAAAGCAAATGAAAAACTGGAAGAAGCAGGGACGATTCACGCTAAAGGTAAACATGTAATCATGGGTACTATGGAAGCATCACTCAACCGACAATCATTCTTAGCAGCTGCATCATTCCAGAACGTAAACCGAATCTTGGTAAACGCATCGCTTCGAGGAAGTCATGACCCTCTGTACGGTATTATGGAAAATACATTGATCGGACGATTGATTCCAGTTGGAACAGGATTTAAAGGAAGTCAGAAAAATGTAGCAATCGCCGAACTTCAGGCTGAAATTGAAGCAAATTACGAAGAACGACCAGAGGTTGAAGAAAGAAGTTTTAGATCTAGAGATTAATCTATATTGATAGACTACTAATAATTAAAAAACCATTGTGAAAACAATGGTTTTTTAATACAAGTAAATCTAAAAAAGATATGATATACTGAATTACATGCAATCTCTATACACTACAATCAAAGGACAAATTAAAGAAGCTATGATGGCTAAAGATACCGTACGACTTACTGTTATGCGAGGACTTGTTTCGGCATGTACAAACGAGCTCGTCGCTAAAGGTAAAATGCCTCAAGATGAATTAACAGACGAAGAGACACTCGCTGTTATTCGACGACAGGTAAAACAAAGACGTGATGCTATCGATCAGTTCACTGCAGGGGGACGACCAGAGCTTGCAGAATCAGAAGCTGCGGAGCTTCCATTTCTAGAAGCATTTCTACCTACAATGATGACAGAAGATGATGTTCGAAACATTGTTATAGCGAAACAAACTGAATTATCTATCACAGATAAAAAAGATGCAGGAAAACTTATGGCAGAAGTCATGAAAGAGTTGAAGGGAAAAGCTGATGGAATAACTGTCAAAACAGTAGTTGATGGATTGTTCTCATAATACTTGGCATAATACTCTATTACATTAAAAAAAACTGAACTGTAGTCCATTGTGAATGCGGTTCAGTTTTTTTAATTAATACTTCACCTCAATCAGATTACTAGCTTCAAATCCTTTAATACTTTGTATTTGATGATACACGACTGGATCTGTACTATCAATTGAATATTCTGCCTTAAATACATTGTACACAGCTTCCAGCTCTGTTCCTTCCTGCACTACATAGAAAATATATCGAGACCCAAGCCATGTTCCTGTAACCGCATCTTTTGCTTCAAGTGGTACACTATATCTTTTCTCATAGTACTCACTTCGAGGTATATGTTCAAAGCTTCTCCCTGTAAATGTATACACTTTATATTCCTCACCTCGAACAGTTAAATAAATAGTTGAAGAGATTTCGGTGCCGCCAACTTCAGCTTTTTTGATTATGAATTCAACCGGATCTTTTAAGTTTTTAATATTAAAATCATTAGAATTTATATCTCCAGTTTTAATGAGATACAGAAAAAACGCTAATCCTAAAATAAGGGTGATAAGAATAAATTTCTGCATGTGTATAAGTATATAGAATCGTAAGTTGATTGACTAGTATGTACACAATGTAACCTCAAGGGTCACAATGTAACCTCAGGGGTCACAATGTAACCTCAAGGGTCGTAATACAAAAACCGTATCCACCAGCAGGTAGGTACGGTTTTTGTATTGTACGTCTCTTTGCGATAAGCCGAATTCTGTACAGAATGTTAAGCACACGAAGTGTTGAACAACTGCGACAATCATTAATCTGGGATATAGATCGCTCTATACCTCAAGCAGCACTTCTGTTTTGTTCTTACGAATTTAACAGACACGACTTTGCACTTAAGTAAGAATTTAGCCGTTTCAATCTTGATACTTGCGATATCTCATATCAAGCTTACGGAAGATATTCCGTGACAAGTTGTTTCTAACTCATCCGTCACTGTTCGCATCTCCTCGTCGCCGAGGGCAGGGGTTACCTGCTACCTGTCTCCTTATATTACTATATGGAAGTGTTCGGACTTTCCTCTATATATATGATATTCTGTAGTGATACAAAATCTATATACACAGCGATTGTCTGCAAACAGATGCACTGTGTATATATACTATGATTTGACTATCTTGTCAAATATATACGATATATCTTATGTTTAAACATCTTGCATCAAAACTATTAACCAAATCCTCATCTATTCAAAAAACTGCCCTGATGTTGGCAGTCTTTACCTTCACAGCACAACTACTTTCACTAGTTCGTGATCGACTGTTTGCTAGCAATGTAGGTGTCGGAGTTGAGCTTGATACTTACTACTATGCATTTAAGATTCCTGATATTTTGTATGCGATTCTTTCTGCACTTGTTTCAACAACTGTTTTGATTCCACTTTTAACCAAACATAAAAGTACAGATGAAGATGGGGTAAAAAAAATGAAGCGAGTGTACGATATACTTTTTACTGTATTCTTCTGTTTTTCATCGATCTTGATTGCGATCTTGATTGTGATCATGCCATATGTGGTTCACTTGATCGCACCTGGTGTGACGGATGTTTCTCAGATAGCTGATATTGTACTGTATTCACGAATGCTCTTGTTACAACCATTTTTCTTGAGTTTTTCAAATCTCCTTGGATCATACACACAAATGCAAGAGCGATTTGTTATCTATGCCTTCTCTCCAGTGATTTATAATATTTCAACAGTGCTCGGTTTACTATTTTTATTTCCAATTTACGGTATGAAAGGAGTTGTCTTAGCGGTGATTGTTGGAAGTATATTACATGGACTGATTCAGATTCCATACATTAGGAAAGAAAAATTCTTACCGACATTTGCGCGTATTACTAAAGCTGATCTTATAGTATTGAAGGATGTGATAACTCAATCAATTCCTCGTGCTTTGATTTTATCGCTTGTACAAATTGAGTTTCTTTTTCTAAATAGCAGAGCATCGCTTGGGGGTGAAGGAACAACATCAATATTGCATTTTGCCAATAACTTACAATCAGTCCCACTTGCACTTCTTGGGGTGACATTTGTAGTAGCTTCGTTTCCTGTTCTCGCTAAAAAGTTTTCTACAGGTGATGAATCTGGCTTTTGGAATACATATAAGAGTACTGCAAAAAAGATCGTTGTATGGACTTTTATCGCAACTGTTTTAGCGGTGTCGTTGCGTAAGTATATTGTATGGATACTTCTTGGAAATGTCTCACCTATGATTACCTGGACATTCGCAATCTTGGTATTGTCATTGATCCCGCAGTCTATCGAGATGTTAATCACACGAACATATTATGCGAGAGGAAATACAAAGATTCCTGCAATACTGAATACTGTTGCTGCAGCTTTGACAATCACTCTAGTGTTTATTTTTGGTAATAGTGCACCTCAACTTGCGACTGCATTTACTGTTGGAGCATGGGTGTCATGTTTGATGTTTTATATGACAATACGAAAGTCCATAGAGAAGGCTCGTATTACATGTCTCTAAAGTATATCAAGATGTGATTATTGTTCCGATAACAACAAAGGCAGTAAAAGAGATATATAAGGATATGTTGAGTATTTATCCGACACCTAAAAATGGTTTGCATCAAGTGTCTATTGTTATCGATGAAAAGATCATGACTATATCAAGCAAAGATATAAAAGGAATTCTTGGAACACTTGAAAAAGTATCGTATCAAAAGATTTTAAAAAGAATACGAAAGATATTTGCGTAAACACAACATAAAAAAACCTCCCTTCTGCGATAGGTTGCAGAGAGAGGTCTTTTTCTTGCCAACACTATGCCTGTGGCGCACCTGTATCAACCCCTTTGTTTCTCTTCATTTTTCCAAGAACTTTAATCACTGCAAATATAGAAACAGCAACGATTGCAAAGTTTACGATATTATTTATAAACATACCGATTTTTACTTGATCAGCTATAACCCATTCACTAAAATCCGCATTACCAATAAGTCCAATACTTGGCATGATAATATCATCTACAAGAGAAGTGACGATTTTTCCAAAAGCAGCTCCGATAACAACTGCGACAGCAAGGTCAAGAACATTACCTTTCATAGCAAATGCTTTAAATTCTTCAATAAAGTTTTTCATACGATGTTTTTATATAGTTAATGTAATTAATTTGAATACTGCTCGCAATATACCACATATATCGATTTTCAACCATTTTAGACAAGAGAAATTCACCGTATAGTATGTCTACATATGGCATTATTTTCCAAAAAACTAGGTATAGATTTAGGTACAGCAAATACCCTTGTTTTTCTGCCTGGAAAAGGGATAGTGCTCAACGAGCCCTCAGTGGTGGCGGTTTCTGAGGGGGATAATCAGATCTTGGCGGTAGGCCTAGAAGCTAAAGAGATGATAGGGAAGACCCCAGACTCGATTATAGCCTATAGACCTATGAAAGACGGTGTGATAGCCGATTATCGCGTCACAGAGGCTATGCTTAGATACTTCATACATAAAGCTCTCGGTACTTGGAATCTTATTAGTCCTGAGGTGATGATTTCTGTACCAGCAGGGGTGACATCTACCGAAAGGCGTGCTGTTATAGAAGCAGCTATCAAAGCAGGAGCTAAAAGTGCCTATGTTGTAAAAGAGCCTATTTTAGCAGCTATTGGTGCTGGTATTTCTATACAAGATCCATGTGGAAACATGATTGTTGATATCGGTGGTGGAACAACAGACGTAGCTGTGATTTCTCTTGGTGGTATTGTGGTATGCACATCAGTAAAGTGTGCAGGGAACAGACTCGATCTTGCTATTGTAGATTATGTAAAGAAGACATATAACCTTGCGATCGGAGAAAAGACAGCAGAAGAGATTAAAATAAAAATTGGATCAGCAGTTACTGTCGAAGAAGAGCTTTCTGTTGCGGTAAAAGGTCGTGATTATATTACAGGACTTCCACGATCTGTTGAACTTCGAACAAATGAGATTGTAAAAGCTATTGCAAAAGAATTACGTGATATGATTAAGGCTATCAAAGATGTGTTACAAGAGACTCCACCTGAACTATCGTCAGACATTATCGATCAAGGTATCACTATGACTGGAGGTTCGTCGCTTCTACGTAATCTCCCTGAACTCGTTCTCCGACGTACAGGTGTAAAAGCTCATACGGCAGAAGATGCACTCTATTGTGTAGCTAAAGGAACTGGTATCGCACTCGATCACTTGGATGCATACAAAAAAGCGATTATTACAAAACGATAATATGCCCACAACAGAATCTTTTATTAAACATATTCATGCAGGTGAAGCTATACTTGTCCGTAGTAGTTCGAGTTTTGCTACTCGTGTTGCTTCGGTCAAAAAAGAATTTAAACAAAACTCTGATGTTGTATGTGTGCACAGGGCAAAGATGTTGATTGATGATATCCGTACTTGGTCAGAAACACTCCGAAAATCATCTGGTGATGGTGTCAGTGTAAAAACTACTAAAGTCTCAAAACTCGGCATTCTTGTGTTTGATGAGATATTGATACCAGCACAAAATATATTATTGAAAGAATTGGAAGATATAGCACCCGATGTGTGTATCATATTACTCGTACATATGCATACTGTTTTTTTACCAACTATTACTTCTCGTGTAGTTGAAGTATTTGAAAGTGTGGTATCAAGTACAAGGTCAAGTCTCAGCCAGATTGCTGACGATACAGATAAAGAAATATTTCCAAACATGGAATATTTTAAAAAAGAAAAAAATGTAGCTAAGCGAATGGATCGTATGAAGAAAGTCATAGTAGCATACGACGAAGGACAAATCAGTAAACAGGATATAGTTGTTTGGGTTGAATCCCTGTCTAAGGATTATGTCAAAGATTCAAAAGGGAAGAAGCAAACTAAATTGTTCGTTGATACTATTATATTACTTAAGCAACCGAGTACATTAGTTAAATATGTACTTGAGTTTTTGGTTGGGTTCATTTAGTTCATATAATCGACCTCTGATGGTTCTGTGATATAATTTATTTCATGAAATCTCCTAAGAAACCACATTTGCCTACATGGCATGAAAAGCATATTGAATCGTATACACTTGGGCAAAAGTTTGCTGATTGGATTGCACGGTTTGCAGGATCATGGAAATTCATCATATTACAAAGTGTCTTGGTTATTATTTGGATGACTCTCAATCTTATTGGATATATGTATCAGTGGGATCCTTATCCATTTGTATTGCTTAACTTGTTATTTTCAACACAGGCAGCATATGCAGCACCTATTATTATGATGTCTCAAAACCGACAAAGTGAAAGAGATCGAGAACAAGCATTGAGTGATTATGAAACAAACATCGATGCAAAACGTGAGATTGAAAGCTTACAAAAAGAACTCTCACGTATTGAAAATGAAAAACTGGATATCATATTGCAATTACTAAAAGAAAAAAAATAATATCTTTTACAGACTATTTAGTATCGATGCCACATAGATTTTTAAGTTCGACTATATCATCACTCGTTAACTCTTCGTTTACACCCTCGTTTAACTTGTACATGATAGCTTTCGGGTTTTCGATATGATCAAGTCCAAGAGCATGACCGAGTTCGTGGGCGAGAACACGAATCAGTTTTGTTTGGCTACTGTATTGATAAATATGAATCTTTTGCGAGTGAATTGTACTGATGTATTCACCTTCTTCAAATTCCTGTTCTGCCGTTGCTCCAATAGTATTATATTTTTTAACGTCGAGGTTCAAGGTGTTTGCCCACTCGTTTAATGTAGCGGCGTCTTGATTGATATCTTCTACAATCGAGTTAAGTACCTGTTGTTTTTGAATGATTTGAGTGTGTGTCATGGCAAGTGTTGCTCTAGATTTCTCAAGTCGTGCATGTTCTTTTTCAGGGGCACCACCTCGACTATTCCAATATGTAACTTCTTTTTGATAGGTTTCTTGTGCTGTCTGATAGTTTTCTATCATTGTTTCGAGTTTTGATTTGTCAGTGTTGTACTTCAGTGTCATTTTTTTGTATGTGGCATTGAGCTCATCATACATGGATTGTGTGGTAGTAATATTTGAGTTTATGTGTGCGAGCTGATCTGTGGTTTTTTGTCTCTGATCATATATAAAATCAATACTCAAATCAGCATCTTCAAGTGATGTTGTATATACGAATAAGTCCTTATCAATAGGTTTTTCCCAAATAGCAATTGCTTTTTCTATATCTTTTTTAACGTCAGATTCAGAAGTGCCAAACCGTGTATCTATTTTACCAATAGTATAACGAATAGGGGTAGCACATGGTTTTATATGTAAATACTGTCTTCTGGTAAATGAAGAGGCTTCTTCTCGATATACGTATGCGATTCCGAGAAGTATAAGAACTATTCCAATATCGATATAAAAGCGCTTGTTTATGTGCATATGTGTTTTTATATGTGTACGTGTACGTTAAAAAGAACCGATGTTCTCGATTCTTTTGTGAGTGTATTTTTTACACTATTAACTTTTTGAGGCTGTAAATGCATCAAGGGCTGTTTTAATAATTTCTTCGGGGTCTGTTATAGCTTTAATTAAAAACTTGGCATTCAATCGTGCTGCTTCATCTCTATCTTTTTTCTCATCTGTATTACTTACAATAATAACGCAAATATCTTTTGTGTGTGGTTGTTGTCGTAGTTTATCAAGTGCAACTAAACCGTTCAGTCCAGGAAGATAAATATCAAGTAAGATAACGTCTGGCGTAACGGTCTCGAGCGCTTTTAACATATCTTCAGCTGACATAAAGTGACTTACTTCAATATGAGCTTCTTTAACTTTTTGTGTAAGAATATTGCCCAAAAAAACATCATCTTCGACAACGAAGATGTGTTTAACGGTAGGTTGTGTTGGATTCATAGATATAAGTATACAGCATGCCTTGTAAGCTCACAATAAGTCTAATATAATGACGGTATAATAAACTTAATCAAATTTTAATAAAAAAAATATGCACGATATGAATATGGATACGTCAATGGGTGGAGATATGGGTGGAATGATGATGAACATGGGACCACTTGTGTGGGGAGTGCATCTCAATGTCATCTTCATGATTGCTTCAGGAGTATTTTATCTTATTTGTGCTATTGCAATTTGGAAACCTTTTCGACGAGAAAAAAATGAACTCGTAGGAGCATTGTTTGCCTTTCTTGTATACCAAGCTATCAGTATGTTCTTTATGGGTGTTGAAATGAAAACAATGAACATAATGTATAGTAACATTGCTGCACTATCTATCTTTATTGGATCAGCATACATGTTGAAGTTTCCTTTCAGTCGATTGGCAGAAAAAACAAGAAAAACTATTTTCTCACTTATATTGATGGTCTTGCTTGCGGTATTTGTATGGTTCATGCAAACACCAGAACGACAAATGGATTTGATGCATCTTGTGCTTTGGTACGATCTTGTTGCGAACGGTATTATTGTAGGAGGGTCAATCCTTATCTTTGGATTTAAAACATCTGAGACAATGATGAAAACAAAAGCTATTGGAGGCGGAACCGGAGTTATGAGTTGTTGTATTATTGCAAATATGGCTATGTTATCAGGTGCATTGTTCACGAGTACAATCTTCGCGTTTCTGGCACCTGTATTTATTCTATATTCACTTCGTACAGCAAAAAATACAACTACAACCCCTATTAACGCGGTACCAACAGTATCATAGTGTATGAATAGTTTATTTGAACGTATAATTTCATATGTGCTGGGCGGAGTCATAGGGGCGGCCCTAGGCTTTTTGCTTATATCGTTTCGGATACCAATGTTTGCTCAAGAATCATCTGAACTGATTGTATCTATAGTGATTATTATAAGTATACTTGTATCTATAGTCATTGTGGAATCTAAGAACGAGATTGTGATGAAGCATAATAATGCTATTCGTGATGAAACTGTTGCATTGATTACCCATGAAATGCGAACAAGTCTCACTTCTTCAGGTTGGGCAATTGGTCTTGTGTTGAAAAAATATGAATCAGCTCTCACTTCTGATGATATCAAATTATTAAAAGGTGTAGTTGATTCTATGCATACTACAGTGATGCACTCAGTCAATCTGCTTGATGTAAGTCTGCTTGATATTGGAAAACTTTCTATATCACTTGAGTGGACTACACTCGATAAGGTAGATGAAATGTTCTCTGAGATGTTGGAAAAATATACACTTGGTGCAGCTGGTCACGGAATAGTACTGTCACATGTCACAAAACTTGACTCTATTCGTATGGCTGAAGTAGATATGCTTCGATTGCGAATCATACTTGAAAATCTTTTAGAAAACGCTATACAGTATACAACCAAAGAAAAAAAGAATATCACGGTTGAGATTAATAACGATGATTTACATATGCATATTATCGTTCGTGATACAGGAATCGGAATTCCTGAAGAAGAGAAATCAAAGATATTTTCTGAATTTTATCGTGCAAGCAATGCTCGTCGTACACTTAGTACAGGAAGTGGTATCGGGTTATATACGTGTTTCAAGTATGTTACTGCACATAGAGGGACAATTCGGTTTGAATCGAAAGAAAACGAAGGAACTGCTTTCTTCATTACTATTCCGCTTAAAACTGCAGCTGATGTTAAGGAATTTTTAACAAAAATTTAAATGAATTTCATCATTCGATTAATACAAAGAATTATAATCGGTATTGTGGTAATAATTGCGCTGTGGTTTATTGCTATCCAAGTATTTGTACGACTTGATGAGCAGGTATCTGTTTTTGTAGCTGGATTTCTTACGTATGTATTTTCTGCATATGTGTTACTACCTCGTGTAGTGCATATGACTGTGATAATACTGCGTAAAGGTAGAGTACCGAGATATACACGAGCTGCTGACGGATTGACAGCTGATCCTGTAAATATTATTTTACTTGGAAGTGAAGATCAACTCCTGACAGCTTTTTCTAAAGCAGGGTGGTACAAAGCAGATACGTTGACATTAAAAACCGCATGGAAGATGATGATGACATTTTTGGAAAATAAAACATATGTTACCGCGCCATTTAGTTCATTGTATTTATTTGCTCGAAAACAAGATTATGGATTCGAAGAACCTATCGGAATAAACCCTCGAAAACGACATCATATACGATTTTGGGCAGCAAATATTGACAAAGAGATTGATATTCATAATATCAGTTTTTGGATTAAAAAACGACCAGTTGATATGAGTAAACCTATTATGTGGATTGGTGCTGGCACCAAAGATATTGGCTTTGGTTTGACTTCGCTTACATATCAACTCTCACATCGTATAGACAAAGATATAGATCCTGAACGACAACATATTATGGATACGCTCACAGCTTCTGGGACAGTACGCGATGCTCGACTTATAGAGTCAGATTGTCCTATTGTTGGAAGATATATATCAGATGGTAAAATAGCGATTGGCAGACTTGTGTAGGCTACTTACAGACTCCTTCTGGAATGATGATGTTTACTTTAGAAAATCCTGCAGTTAGAAAAATGGTTTTTAGCTGTGTTATAGCATGTTGAGATGCAACAAAAAGAATACCTTGAGCACACGCTGCTTCGCGTATAGATTGTTCGGCGTGCAATCGTGCAGTTGATTCAAGATCTTTGTTACCTGATGTAAGGAGTCCTAGTTTTCGATCATAGACTTTTGTTTGTGTATTATCGAGGCGTGTAAATAGTATTTGTGGGGCAGGAAGTGTGATGTTGAGTGTATTACCATCTACCAAAACACTTTCGTTAGATAATTGAGAGAGATCAAATCCGGCAATAATCTCAGCATGTGCAATTAGTAAAATCTTGTCACCGAAAAGTATTGTCTGAAATGCATTACCGTTTGTTCCAGCTTGGATTATTTTTTCAATAGTAAATGACGCTGTTTCTAATCTGTTTAATTGTTTTATATGTAAAACAACAGAGCTTTGACTCAAATCAACAGTGGTTTTTGGTTGTGCAGTCCACTGTATCAACCTTGCTAAAAGTATAAGAATAGCCACTAAAAGAATAATAGTGAAGATAGATCGTGTTATTTTGAACATATATATGCATCATAGCATACACAGGTCAACAGTTTCAGGACTTGCAGGGTATGGATATGCATGGTCTCTCCATATGAATATTCCATGAAGTGTGTCGTAACTACTTGCTATTCATGAAGAATAGGAACATGCTGAGATTGTAGCAATATTCTCACAGTATTAACCCTCTTGTTGTGCTCTCCAAGACATACGTTCCTTTAACAATTTAGAGTTCACTACAAACTCAATGCTAATAAAAATAAAATTAAACTTATGAAAAAAAACAATGTAGTATTTAAAATAGCAGTGTTATCTTGCTTTTCTCTAGCGATGATTCCATCTTTGTCATCAGCCGCGAGTCTATATCGACAATTACAAGTAGGATCACGTGGAGCTGATGTGTCTGATTTACAGACTTTTCTATCTGCAGATTCAACAGTATATCCATCTGGTCTGATTACAGGATACTTCGGAGGACTTACTCGGAGTGCTGTTATCCGATTTCAAGCTCGTAACGGTATCAGTCAAGTTGGACGAGTTGGACCAGAAACTATGGGTGTTATCAACTCACGCATGAGTGGAGGAATGGTTGGTTACGAAGTATCGGCACCTGCGCTTACAACACTTGTTAGTACAACTCAGTCTGGCTCTGTTGTTACTTTCGCAGTTAATACAAACGTACCAACTCGAGCAGCTGTATTCTATAGCACAACACCTCTTACAGCATTTGAAAACGTAACATCCAATCCGATTACAGTTTCTGTGAGTGGAACAGGTGTACGAGCTGACAATGATTTACGATTCTCGCACACTATTAATTCACTTGCATTAGATGCACATACTACATATTACTATATGGCAGTATTTACAGATGCGAATGGAGAAGTAAGTGTAAGTTATCCAAAATCATCATTTAAGACTAACTAGTTTTAAATGTCGGTTAATACAAAAACCTTGCATTATGTGCGAGGTTTTTGTATTGAGTATTATGTCCGTGGATCAGTTTGAATCCACTCAATCATAGTTCCTGTTTTCATTTCCATTTTATCAGCGAGACGAATATATTTTTCATTTTCTTTTGGAAATAAAGAAATCATCGGTGCATCAAACATTTTCTCTGCGAGCGGATATAAGTCTTCATCAGTTGTAATCCATTTTGTACCCCATGATTTTATATTGAAAGGACCACTCCATCCACGTAATACTTTTTTTCCAGTCTGATCGTTAAAACATTCATGAAAATATGACATAACCAATTCACGAATAGTTTTGTATACAGGGTCTCGAAATCTGAGTGCAGTGTGATTGGTTTTACTAATAGCACCCCAATATCCATTTCTCTTATAGAGTGTAACCGCATGTCCAATATCTCCAGGTGTTTTAAGTTCAAGTATAAGTGGTTTTTCTCCTTGAATCCATAGTGCTAATCCTGCAAGTAATGCACCTTCAAAACAGTGTGCTTTTCGATACTGTAATACAAGACGTGGTGACATATTTGTATCACCTTGTTTTTCCCAATTGATTGCAAGTGTATCTAGAAAATCTTGAATCTTGATCGGAGTATTGAGTGATTTCAAAAGTCTTAACTCTGTAGATGTGAGTCCGAACATAGATATATAATAGCTTTTTAAAAATTGTTGCGCTAATATAAAGGTACTCATGAAAAGAATATACCAGCCCGGAACATACGAAGTGCAAGTAAAACGATCAAGTGCAGGACTTGGATTATTTGCAAAAGAAGATTTGCCTAAAGATATATGTATTATCGAATATGTTGGACGTGATATTACAGGTCCAGAAGAATACACAAGTAAAAGTAAATACCTATTTGAAATCAGTTCTCGTAAAACCATCGATGGACAAGCGCGAAGCAATACTGCTCGATATATCAATCATTCATGTCGACCAAATGCTGAACCTGAGATCAAAAAGGGAAGAGTGTTTATATTCTCAAGAAGAAAAATAAAAGCAGGTGAAGAAATCACCTACGATTACGGAAAGTCATATTGGAATGATCATATAAAACCACATGGATGTCGATGTCTAAAATGTGTTGAAGTTCGTTCACAAACACTATAGATCTAGTTCCTCGTCCTCATCAGTCACAAGTTTATCCATAAAATCCAACTCTTCAGCTATAAGGTTAAATACTTCTTGGTTGAATTCCTCACCATCTTCAAATGGTTTTATAGTAATACCTTCATCATTGTCTATAAGCTGAATATCATATATATATCCAGAAGTTCGTAGGTTTTGATCAAGGTTTTCTAGTAAATCCTCAAACACGCTTGCAGCATCATCGACTTTATCTTTTCCAATAGGGGATAAGCCGATAGTGACTACAGTAGGGTCAGAAGTTTCGAATGAAAATATTGTGTTTGCATCTTCTTGTTGTTCCATGAGGATAATGTATCAAAAAAGATATGGTGGAGCAAGATATGATATTATGCACTATATATGCAAAAAGTTGTTGTACATGACCTGATACAAAAAAACTATACGTATGAATGTGTTGAAAAACCTGGTAATAACTTCGCTCCAGATTTTCGACCACAACTGACACCTAAAGAAATGCTCGAGCTCGGGATATTTGGTGGTTCGTATTTAAACGACTGTCAGCAAGAATTTCCAAAGAATTGGTTTACTAAAGCAAAGTTGTCTACAGAAAAATATGATGCGAAATTAAATTATTTTAAAATAAAAGCATCACAGCCTCTATCGGTCTGGCAGGCGAAAGGGTGGATATATAAGGATGATCCTCGAGGATGGTTTCAGTGGTATTGTCGGTATTATATGGGACGGAGAATTCCAAAAGAAGATGCACGACAGATTAAGAGATGGAAAGCGATTTCTCGACATATTTCGCAAGTAAAGATGAATTGCAGACGTGGTGATATGTCTTGTCGGCCACGGCAACGTCAGGCGATATTGCACTGGGCGTATGATAGTAGGGAGTTATAGACTAGGGTATACTTATACCCATGACTACACAAACTCCAACCATTCTAGTACTGATAGGTATCACAGGAGATCTTGCAACACATAAGTTGTTGCCAGCGATTTCTCATTTACAAGAAGAAAAAAAACTACCTGATCACTTTAGACTTGTAGGTGTGAGTCGGCGTGCAGGAGAAGGATTGTTTACTATGGATTTGGAAAACCCTGCAGAGTATCGACGACTAAAGACATATCTAGAAAATATTGAGAAAGAGTGGGGAACAAAAGCGCAGTGGTTGTTTTATCTCTCAGTTGCTCCAAAAGTTTCTCTACCTATCATAGAACAACTCGGAACAAACGGTTTCGATGATGCACATATACTTTTGGAAAAACCATTTGGACTTGATCTTGAAAGTGCTAAAAGTTTTATCAACACTATAGAAAAATATTTCTCAAATGAGCAAGTGTATCGTATTGATCATTATCTAGCGAAAAATACTGTACGTGGATTACCAAAAGTTTCCTTTGATGATATACGTGCTATTGAGATCAACGCAAGTGAAGTTCTCGGCGTTGATGGACGAGAATCTTTTTATGAACAAACTGGAGCACTGCGAGATTTTATACAATGCCATTTACTCGAGGTTGTGGCAGCACTCATAGATCCTAATAACCGTGTTGAGGTATTAAAAAAGATTACTGCGACGGGTAAAACATCTCGTGGGCAATATGTAGGATATAGGGAATTGGTTAAAAATCCAACAAGTACCGTAGAAACAAGAGCGTCTGTTGAAGTGAAGTATGGTGATATATGTATCACATTAAAAACTGGAAAAAAGTTAGATAAAAAAAGTACGAATATTATATTGACACATACTGACGGTATTACAACACACATATCTCTAAACGATTCTGAAAATGCATATGAAAATGTCTTTCTGGACGCCATTGCAGGAGATAAAAGATATTTTATCGCGCCTGAAGAGGTGATAGAGACATGGAGGATTGTAAAACCAATTCAAGATAAATGGGCAGAGGGTACGGATGATCTTGAGCATTACTCTCAGTAAAAACTAATAGATAAGGTATTTAGTGCTATACTTTAACTATTTATGAACTTAGAATTAGAAATCAGAGAGAAATATTAACATAAAAATATATGAGAAATGTAGATACGATAAAATTTGAAATAGAAATAAACGCAACAATTGAGAGTGTGTGGTATACAATGTTAGGAGATGAGGGTTATAGAATCTGGACAAAAGAATTTAACCCAAGAGGATCGTGGTATGAGAAAGAATATGCTGGAGAATTCGTGATGGGTGAAAAAGTCAGATTTTTAGGGCCCGATCCTGCTCAAGAGGGAGAGGGTTCTGTAGGTGGAATGTTAAGTCGTGTAAAAGAAGTGAGAAAGTATGAATATATTTCATTTGAACATTATGGATTTGTAGTGAAAGGTCAAGAATTAACCAATACGCCAGAAATTTTAGCTTGGGCACCGTCATTTGAAAATTACACATTTGTAAAATTGGAAGAACATAAAACTTTGATTAACATAGAAATGGAATCTGCTCCAGAGTATACAGAGATGTTTACAGATATGTGGCCAAAAGCACTGAAAAAGTTAAAGGATATTTGTGAAGTATGATTGTTGAATCACTGGTCCAATCTTTTTGCTTTTTACCAAAACGTTTCTTGATATCTTCATCATCTTTCTTGGGTACAGACATAAAATGCCATCCCGCCATACCAGGATAGAGCCACACCTATGTTTCACCTGTTCGCTTTTTCATGTCCATAATATTTGCTTTGTGCACTTCATCAGACATCATGTGCGATCTCTATCAAAGTCGCGCCTCAATGGACAATTAACTTAATTAAGCTAAACTAAAGAAATATGCTCACACTCACATTTGATGACTGCTATGTAAGTCAAAAAAAAGAAGTTGAAAAATTGTTGAAGGAGCAAAGATGTGTTTTGGAAATAAAATGAGTTAGGTTCGAACTCGCTTTAAGGTAACAAAAAATAATCCTTAGGTGGACTACTTTATGTTCTTATGAACGGAGTGAATTAGAACATGAGAGATACTCTTGTGGTGAGGGTGTTTGGAAATCAATTATGATACAATACATCCATATGGAACCTAAAAAAATTGGAACAGGGTTCGGTGTGATGATTTTAAATAATAACAAAGTTCTTCTTGGGCAACGTCATGCTGACCCTGCTAAAGCTGATAGTGAATTGCAAGGTGAAGGAACTTGGACTATGCCAGGTGGAAAACTTCATTATGGTGAAAGTTTTGAAGAAGGAGCGAAACGAGAAGTATCTGAAGAAACAGGTTTGGATATTTCTATTGATGATTTAAAGGTCATCAGTTTAACAAATGATATTGGGGTAAATGCACATTTTGTTACGATTGGTTTGCTATTAAAAGTAGATACTATTGGTGAAGCAAAAGTTATGGAGCCTGATGAGATAACACAATGGAAATGGTTTGATTTACATGATTTACCTGCACCATTATTTTTTCCAAGTAAAAAGATTTTGGATAATTACGTAATGGGGGAGTTTTATAAAAGTTAATATAATCCATCATATGATATTAGAAACTCAACTTATCTCTATTCGTGAAAATATTTTTCAGAAACTTCAAAACCTTTTTAAGGACAAAGCTATAGAATCACACGTCTTCGGTTCGACTGCCCGAGGTACTGCAGACCCATACAGTGATATAGATATTTGGTACACATTCAAAGATGAAGAATTTGATGAGGTGTTTAATATTCGTTTTGAATACTATAAAGATATCGGAAATATTATTCACTTCTGTGAAGCACCTCAAAATGCTCCAGAGAATGGTGTTCATACAGCATTGTTGATTGGTTCAAAAAATAATACAGTCATTACTGTTGTTGATGTATACCTGTGTCCTTTGTCGACTGCATTTACTATTGATGAAGCTAAAAAACTATACGGAATAGATTTACCTTTGGGTACTCATGGAGCAGGTTCAAAAAAAGTTCAGATTGATGAGAATTATAGAATTGATTTCTTTATTGGTTTTATGTTCAATACGATAAAAAAGATGGTTAGAAATGAACCTAAAAGATTTGATGCAGTGTTGAGAGAGTATAAAAACTTAAAAGAGAATTATGGTATTCCAGTTGAGGATCTTATAAATACGGAGCAAAATAGTACGTTACTCGAAGAAATAATGAACAATATCATCAAAGTCGGAAATCAAAGACAAAAGGAGATAATAGAAATAATCAGAATGTTTGCGAGAAATGTGATCAGTTAGGTTTGTGGCAACTACTTGATTCGCTCTTCAAGGGAACCTTGAAGCTGGACAGATGATTAAGTATAATACCGTGAATTTACTATGACTCCCTGCGCCAAGGTAAGGAGTTGCTTTTTATATTGCACACGAGGTATGGGGTAAATTAGACAAATCTGATAAGAATCCTCTGTGGAATAATTTTGAACCTAAAAAAGAAGTTCTGCAAATATAAGCACTATATTGTATAGCAAAGACAGTATGGTACAATGAATTCTATGAAATATTCACAATCTGGTTTCGTATACATAATAGTTATTATCATTCTTGCGGTTTCTATTGCTGTTGGTGGTGTGTACTATACAAAGGTAAAACAAGAGAAGATTGAATCTGATTCCATAACTTCTACCTCTTCTCCAAACGAAACCCAGGTAACAAAAAAAGAAGTCTCACCGACTGTGACTACAGATACTTCAGTCACAGTTGCAGTTGCAAATACTGTCCCTCATGTTGATGTGAAAGAAGATCCTGTTATGAGATGGTTATATGAAAGACGTCCTGCAGGAGAAGAGTTCGTCACTAAGGTGACTTTGGAAATTGACGGAAAAAAATATGATGCAGGTATATACTCGGGTGGATGTCATGATCTGGATAAAAATCAATTGATAGGAAATCAGATATCAGCAGTAGTGTGTGCTTATGGCGGTGTGAACGATGAATTATCTGTTGTCAAAATGGCTGATGGTAAGCTATCGTTGATGCATACTAGTGTAAGTGGAGACATGTCAGGTACAAAAGCGAAAATCACTTCACGTTTTGATAGTAAGATTCTTTTAAGAATTGATTAGGAATGTTTTTGGATAAGTAAGGATATCTAAATAATTAACCTCGAACACCTATCTTGGTATATAGAAAATACCCTTATTCGGTAAGGGTATTTTCATATGCTTCGTGGGCGGGAAGATGTTCGAAATAGTACTATGTCAAAATAAAAGCCGCTCATCGTTTGCACGAGGAGCTAAGCTTTGGGGTATTGGCCGTACATAAGACGGTAAGCTTCGGTAAAATATAATTTAAATTGCTTACGACTTAACGTATTGTTTGCCAAATCAACCAGTTTATTGAGCCGACGCACTCTCATGGAAAACCTCTTAACATCAACGGTCAGTCTGTTTGCGAGTTTGGTGTCGCGTGACCGTATGAGTTTTACATACTGATGCACTGTTAGAAGAGGTTGCAATCTGAGAATGGTCCGTGGTCGTCTTTTTTGATGTAAGTCAATCTCCATGCGTGCAACCTGCCACGCATTGAAATAGTCAATCAGTGAGTCTGCATCTTTCATAGAGGTGATTTTTTGGGAGTGAGTTTACACTTTATATGAGATGAAAAAGTGCTACTTGTTTATGGTAACATTGTCTTCATATTTAATCAATTTTTTGCTCGACATTACACGAGAAATCGGAACCTTCTGGAAGACAAATAAAGAGCATATTTGGCTACCGAATATCAAGCAGGGTTTCTTTGGGATTACACAACCTACAGCTAAGGAGATGGCAGAATTTGCCTCAAGAAGATAATTACAAGTTTGTTTACATTGACTTCCTACGACCTTCGATCAATGATCAGAATATGACTGAGGAACTAAAAACATTTCCCAAACATACCTGCCAGTTTTGTGGTTGTGATCGAAAGTTGGTCCAAACACTGATTGATGATGAGTTTATCTGGAACGAAAAAGCTCAAGAGTACGTGCCAAATGGATTCACTGATACCTTTGAACATACTGGCTACGCATACTGTCCTGAATGCAAAGAACAGTGGACCGGTGCGTAAAAGTGAACTGGAAAGGGTGATAAATACCCCTTCCAGTCACAAAAGCAAGTCAAGGGTATATTTGCTTGTTTTTCTCCTTTTTGTCCAGTATAATACTTGTACTGTGCAAAAAAGGCAATTTATGCCCAGTACAGCTAAAATACTATGCTAAAATCGACTGTTTTAAAGCAAAAAGAGGAAAAAGAGCGACTTTTGTCACTTCCTTACATAGAGCGTACTAAAGAGAAAGATGCCAAAAAATGGCTCTCTTCTGACCTGATAAAGGTTATTCTTGGTCCTCGACGAGCGGGTAAATCCGTATTTTCACTGATGCTGCTTAAGGATCATCCTTTTGCTTATTTTAATTTTGATGACGAATCACTTCCTGGCGAAGACCAGCTCGATCTTAATGAGCTCATGCAAGAATTAAAACTTGCTTACGGAGATACAAAATATGTTCTGTTTGATGAAATACAAAACTTGCCGAAATGGGAATTGTTTGTAAATAGACTGCACCGAGAAGGATACAATCTTGTTATTACTGGATCAAATGCTCGATTACTTTCAAAAGAGTTGGCTACAGCACTTACTGGACGACATATACCGATACAAATATTACCTTTCGATTTCAATGAAATACTTAAAGCTAAGGGATTCGAACTTACGGAACAAAACCTTGCATCTCCTGCAGGCTCTGGTCAGCTTCTCCATATTCTCAATCAATACATGACTAGTGGCGGATATCCAGAAGTTGTTTTGAAAGATGTTGATCCCCGAGGATATCTTGATGTGCTATTTGATTCACTACTTTTCAAGGATGTGGTCCGAAGACACCATGTTCGATTCTCAGGACAGATAGACGGTCTTGGAACATATCTCGTAAATAATTTCACATCGCTTTATAGTATACGAAAGATGGCACTGGCTCTCGGCTCAAAGAGCGGTACGACTATAGAAAAATATCTCGGATACCTTACTGAGGCGTATTTGATATTTACTCTTAATCGCTTTTCTGCGAAAGCGGGTCTCCGATTGCGGTCTCCAAAGAAAGCCTATGTGGTTGATAATGGATTCGTCGCAGCAAAGGCGGTCCAGCACTCTCCCAACAATGGCAAGATCATGGAAAACCTAGTCTTTACTGAACTAGTAAAGCAAGGCAATGAGCCGAACAGAGAATTGTTTTATTACCACACTCGAAATCAGAAGGAGGTAGATTTTGTAGTTAAAAAAGGAAATGAAGTAATTGAGCTCATACAGGTTTGCTATGAGGCAAGTAAGCCAGAAGTCGAACAGAGAGAGGTGCGTGCTCTCTTTGAGGCTGCAGAAGAACTCAATGTTAGCAAGCTCACTATTCTTACCTGGAATGACAAGCGTGAGCTGAAGAAGGATGACATGACCATTGTCTTCAAGCCTTTGCATGAATGGCTTCTTGATCTACACAAAAACTAAATCCATGAATCCCGTTGCAAACCAAAACAAAATAGAAACCTACATCAAGTGCAAGAAGTGTGGTACTGAGGTTTTTGCTATTACAAACGGTCGACTAGCTCTATGCAAATGCGGAGCTGTTTTCGTTGATGGGTTCAAGGATTTTGTGAGGACGCTCGGTGGGAAGTACTCATCCAAAACATGGTTTTGTATATGAAGTCAATTATGGATTTATAAAAGGAATAATCGCTCCTGACGGGGAAGAGTTGGATGCTTATTTCTTAGGTACAGATGTACCATTAAAAGAAGAAAAAGGGATAGTGATTGCTATAGCACACAGAGAAGATAATGATGATGATAAATTGATAGTGGTACCAGAAGGGATCAATTTTACAGATGAAGAAATATTAACACAAATTAATTTTCAAGAGAAATGGTTTAAGACTGTGATTGTGAAGTAGATTTAATTATTTTTTTAACAACAAATTCAACAAATAGTCTAAATGCAGGGTGATTTTCTTTTTCATAAATTATTTTTACACCAAGTAAATGATTATTTGAGCAAGATAAATCTTTTTTAGTTATTGATACTTTTGGGTCTATTATACGGTCAATATACATACGCCTTAGATTTCCAGGTCCGTCTTTTTGATAATTACAAATATCTTCATTACATTTTTGACAAGAAACATTTAATAATCTGGAGTAACCTCCTCTGGTTTTTTTATATTTATCATTTTTAAATATAGTTTTCATTATTAATATAATATCACGGGCTTGAACTCATCATAAGGTAATGAAAAACCACCCTATAAAATAAGGTGATTTTGTTGGCTCCGGATGTTGCATGAAGTGAGAACCTATTTGTGTTTAGTGTAGAGAAAAACAAAAGCCTCTCGACCGCGGATTGAACGCGGACGGAGGCTCGGGAATCAAAAGGCTACAGCAGCTGGATGACCGAATGTGATGACTTCATCTGAAATCCTGGGTGGATTTTTTGACATCTGCCACACACCGATCGCGAGAAGAAGGACGCAGGCTGCACCGACGATCTGCGGCAGTCGATGGAGAACAGGAAAAGCTTTATTGCCGATAGAGGATTTCTCAACTGGCATATATCCCGCTTTCCATACGGCACGACAGATTAGCTTACCAGATTGATCACAGACTTCTATTGCCCAGTGATATACGGTTTTTTGCCGCATTGTTTCCTTCTTGATCAGGGTGTACGTGTATTGAAAACGTGCACCCACGTGAAGAGGTCTCAGAAACTTAACTTGCTCGTAGCCATAAGCCACGACTTCAGTATCATCACCTTCAACCATCTTCAAAGCTCCTTTTTTTGTAAGAGACAAGAGCATGTCTCCAGTGACCGTTTGGCCACCGAGATTTGATCTGTACAGAAACCAAGTAAACGGGTTAAAGTGCACGCGATTCCAGTCCCCGGTCGCAATAGCGAACCAAAGAGCTTGCATTCGACTCACTTTTTCCCAGCCCGATTTCCACACGAACCCTTCTGGTATGTTTTGGATGCTGTTCATGATGCTTAAAAAGTACGTTGTTTGAGTAAACAATACAATATAGTTCTTAATCAGTCAAATAACTGCCGTGGGTGGGCGACATTGTTTTCTTATGACCGGAGGGAATTAGAAAACAAGAAGTACCCTTGTGGTGAGGGTGTTTGGAAGGTTATATTATGTGACTAATCTGTCGCGGCCGGGTTTTTGATAGAGTATTCAGGATGTTTTTCTAGCCAATTAGATATGTCTGTCCACTTCAGTCCATGAAAACCAAATTGATTAGTCCATGTTTTACCAACCAATTCATTTTTTTCAATACTAAATCTTTGCGCAAGTTCTGCTGGAGCAAATCTGATCCCTTTATTCTCAATGTATTCTCTTAATATCATGCATATAACCCAATCTTCATTTTCTGCATATTTGTGTGTAGATGTACTTCCGAGTTGTATGCGGTTATCAGTTTGCGTAAGTTCAAGTAATTTTTTACTGCGAATTGAAAATCCTCCATTTCCTACAACAAGCTGATTGTCTATCAACCAAGGGGCGCCTATGTAGTCATATTGCAAAAACTCATTCATCCAGGCATCTGGGTTTAAGATGAATCCATCATACTCTGCAATCATTGCGAAATCAGTATCAATATAAGTATTTAATTCTTTTAAGTTAAAATTATTATAATCACGTAGGGAATTAATCGTATCAATCTTTATTACCTGTACTCCTGTATCTGTAATATAATTTTCTTTGCAATTCGTAAAGAGTTTTACTTCTTTAAAAGCTGCGTATTTCATGCATATTTCAAAAGCAAGTAATTGTCTTTGTATGTCTATTGTATCAACTGCACATAAAGTGACATTTTTTAGATTTAACTTTTCCATAAGTAATAGTATATCAGGTTCGAACTCGCCATAAGGTATACAGAAAATACCTTTTTATGCACAATGTGAAAATCGTGAGCATCCATAGAAGTGACCCCTCTAGATCCTTTTTTCATAGATTATTTATAGCATATAGACCAGTATTTTGTATGTGTCTCTAGGTGGGGGTGTCCGAGATATGCTTATATTCACAAAGGATGATATTATTAATATATGAAAAAAATCATCATGACTATCGCAGTAATTTTCGGATTACTCGTCACTACTAGTGCGGTAGATGCAGCAACTAAAGTAAGGGGATATTATAAAAAGAGTGGGACATACGTCGCACCACACTACCGTTCAGATAGTAATTCTATAAAATCTGATAACTACAGTTCAAAAGGAAATTATAATCCGTACACAGGAAAGAAAGGGTCTAAGAGCTGGTGATAAATCTACTGAACCGGTTTATAATTCACCGGCTATAAACAATTCATATTACAATTCCAGTTATAATAATTCATATAATAGTGAAAATATCTATGAAGGTGTTGAACCAGAAAATCCTTATGATGAAGGCATAGGACATTCTGCGGGATATGAATGGGCTGAGCAAAATAATCCAAGTGAATGTGGTGGAAACTCTAACTCTTTCATAGAAGGGTGTCAGGAATATTTTAGATCAGCAAGATGAATATGAGACCAGTTTGGAGGAATAAATTAGAAATATTCACTGTACGTAAGTTCGAACTTCAACTCCAGTATACAGAAAACATCCTTACAAGATAAGGGTATTTTCACTTGCTCGACATGGTGCGAGATATCGGAACCTTTTGGAAGACAAACAAGGAGCACATTTGGCTTCCGAATATCAAGCAGGGATTCTTTGGAATTGTGCAGCCGACGACTGAAGAAATGAGGAAATTTAAGGCTACTGCAGATCGAATCTAACGACACACTTATCCGCCCGTACTCTCGGAAGATTAAGCCTACTCCATTCAGCATCACCACCTTTGAGACTGACGGCTTTCACTCCAATCTGCTCAGCCTTATACGCCGCTAGTCGACTGGTGTTGCCACGTCTACAGACAAATATAACAGCAGTATTCTTGAGTAGTTTTCTCTTGTTCTTTGCCAGATATTCATCAAGACTATGAAATGGGACATGGATTGATCCAGGAATATGGTGATCCTCGTACTCGCCATCGTTTCTTACGTCAATAATCAAGTAACTGTCTTTATAAACCACATCTTCTTTATGCTTAACTTTCTCCCAAACCTGCTCGGGTGTTTCTGTAAAAAGTAATGAAAATATCTCTTGTGAATCGAGCTCTTTGATAGATGGAATCGGAGTGGCAGGAATATGAGCACCTTTTTCTTTGAGCAGTTGCTCATTCTCAATCTTTGGAAAATGAGAGGAATCGAGATATTCAAAATATTCGTCAATATACGGAAACGGACTATCAGGGCAGACAAATACTGCAATCTTTTCTTCACCCGATAATTTTTGCTTTGAGAGATGACTCAGAAGTCCGACAAGTGCAAAGCCAGAGCTGGGTCCAGCAAAGAGTCCTGCACGACATAGGTCCATAGACATCTTGAATGATTCAGTTGTGCCAACTTCTACCTGATGATCAAGTACAGACTTCCAATCAAAGGCAATCTCACGCAAGAGATTGTTGGTCCGTACTCCTGGGACTGGGTTATTGGCAATACGAGATACTCCGACTATATCAACACTCGGTTTCTTTTTTTTGAGATATTTTCCAATACCAACAATTGATCCAGTGGTACCAAGTCCTACTGAAAGCAGTGATATCTTGCCTCTGGTTTGTTCCCAAATCTGTGGGCCAGTCCATTTGTAGTGAGCAGCAGGGTTAGCTCCATTGTCATACTGTCCAGGATTAAACCATCCGTTTTCTTTTGACCAAACTTTTGCTTTGTAGATTCCACTCGTTGGGTCGCTCGGATCAGGACAGATCGGTTCTTCATTGACGATCACTTCGGTACCAAGGAATCGTAGAATATTCAATTTACCTCGGCTTACTTCGTGTGACACGACTGCTTTTGTATGCGGTATGCCCATGAGTCGCGCGATCACAGCAAGAGAGAATACAGTGTTGCCTGAAGAATTTTCAATAATAGTATCAGGAAGTAATCCTTTTTCTTTGCGGTTCAAAAGCATGTTATATGCAGGCAATGACTTCACATTGGCAAGCGGTAGGGCATTCATGAGCTTGGCAAAAATACGCACACCGTCTTTGCGATAGGGATTGAGGTGATCTGGAACCTCAACCATTGGCGTATACGGCGCATTATCAGGATTGAGAAAATCAAGGACAGCGTTATTGCCCTCAAAGGTATTGAGTATTTTTTGTTCGTTAGTTTTTGGAGTCATGACTAAAAGTAAATGTTGGATCTATTTGGTCCGTAAGGTCACCGAATCGTTCTTTTACAAAACCTTGAGCGACATATTTTTTATGTAATTCCCAGATTTTCTTGAGCCTCATATCTCGATTGTCTGGCTGGGCTTGTAGTGTATTGAAAATCTTCTCAAGCAATTCTTGATTGTTTTGGTTGAGTTTTGATACAGACAGAGTGGTCCCGTCTTGGTCGATATCGCGGATGTGTCCATCGTCGGTGAAGTATCCAATGATCTTTTCTTCAGGAATATGGGACTTAATAAATTCTCTATCTTTCTCATTTCTGATTTTATTACCAATCACTCGCACGCTATCTGCGACACCAGCCTCGGTTGCGAGTTCCATATATTTGGTATAGACCTCAACACTGCGCGTGGTTGGCTCAACGATAAGACAGGTCAGATCAAACTGAGCATGGAGTGTTCCGGCGAATGAATCTACTCCTGCGACCATATCAGCGATCACGTAGCCGTTTTTGTCGTCGGTGTGATTCAAAATGCTTTCAAGAATAGCGAGGTTGTTGTGATAGCAGCTAGCACCGATATCTTCTTCTTGATAGGTACCAACAGCAAAAACTGAAAGATTATTTTTGTGTAGTCCGTACGCCCCAAGGGGTATCTCTTTGATTGATTCAATTTTTATGATGTTCGACTTGCGGGTTGGTGGTGTTGATTTACGGAACGCACCAAGATTTTTGATGTCATTGCCGCCGATGAGCCACTTTTTAATCTCTTCAGACACCTTCGGATGCGAGAGATGCCTATCAAAGGGAATACTGCTAAAACCAAGCAGTTCCGGTGCGTGGATGTTTAGGTCGGCGTCAAAGACAGCTACCTCTTTGGTAGTCTTTTCTGAAACGTATGTGGCGAATGAGGCAGAAAGTGTACTCTTGCCTGATCCACCTTTTCCAACAAAGGCGATTCTCATAGATTAGTCGATGCAGTTAGTACAGCTTCCTCGTATGGTAATATCTTCGACCTTGCGACCCTTGATCGCTGTATGGGGAATATGGATTTCCTCAACCTTTCCGCAGTCATTGCAGATGAAATGATCATGGCTCTCATGAGCTGATTCGTATGCCACAGACTTGTTATCAATCATTACTCTTTTGATCTTCTTATCAGTGAGGAGTTGCTCAACATTACGAAAGACAGTCGAATAATCGGCATCGGGAATGACCTTATGGATTTCGGCAATAGTCAAAAGATGCTTTTTCTTAAGCAATTTAATAATATGTTCTTTGTATTTGTTTGTTCTCATAATGCAAGTAGTTTGCATAATAAACTATAGTAGCTGAAAAGTAAAGAATTTAGCGAGAAATGGCTAAAACTGGTAAAATTAAAAGAATGAACCCGTTGCGAACACTTATCTTTTCAGCACTACTTATCTCAGGTATCTTTTTACCTTTGCCAAGTAGTGCTCAAGAACTTATTCAGGATAAGGTTGAGATTGTTAAAGCGAAAGTTGTTGAGGTGGTTAGTCAGGAAAAGAAAGAAGTTCCTGGTACAGACGTACAAAGCACCTATCAGATTATTAGAGCCGAGATTCTTGAAGGAGGCAAAAAGGGAGAAGTGGTGACCATTGAGAATGATTTTTTAGTACTTGAAAAAGGAGATAAATTTTTTCTCAGACATAGATAGCATTGATGGTTTAGAAGGCAATTCGTGTCGGAAAGGAACATGCTGGTGCACTCGTCAACACACTAGCTCTCGCGTATACCGGCGTATCGCTACCTCTTCTTCTGCTTTTCTCAACATCAGATTCATCTATGGCAAGTATTATCAATCAGGAAATTTTCGCCACAGAAATCATCCGCACAACCGTAGGAAGTATTGGTCTCATACTGACAGTGCCTATCACAACTCTTTTAGCTGTTTATGCTTTGAAAAATTACAAAGGAAAGCATCATGGGCACAGTCACGTTCATTCGCATTAATGGAAGTCTTAATGAAGATGATGAAATAAAAGACAAATCCTCACTGTGCAAGGATTTGTCATTAGAGGTATCATATTCAAAATACCCATGAATACCGTGAATTTTCCTTATTTCTAGCTTATATTCACGTTATATTGACTTTTTGACGTGAATTTGCTATGCTAGAGCTTGTAAACAAGGCTCTAGCAGGAAATTAAACAATTTACATATGGCTATAAACAACGACCTCAAACACAAAATAGATGACCTCAAAAAGGAGTACGACTCCCTGCGTCAAGGCAAGGAGTCACTTCTTGATATTGTTTTTGAGGCCGAATTGCCAGAATCGGTCTATAACTCCAACGCTATTGAGAACTCAACCCTTACTATCGCCGAAACAGAGAAGATCCTTCTTGATCTTGAAGTTTCTCGTGACGTATCGGTTCGCGAGGTATTCGAAGCAAAAAACCTTGCTCGAGTTTTTGAATATATAAAAGACAAAGTAAGCACTCGAAATGTAGACAAAGAACTCATTCTTTTTCTACATAAGATGCTTATTTCAAACATCGATGAGAGCATTGCCGGACGTTTCCGTAAGCAAGGCGAATATGTTCGTGTTGGTACTCATGTTGCACCAGCTCCTGAACAACTTGAGGCAATGCTTGATGCAACACTTGTTGAATACTCAGCAAATCATAAATCCTATTTCCTCGAGAAGGTATCTCGTTTCCATCTCGACTTTGAACATGTTCATCCATTCAATGATGGTAATGGCCGTATTGGTCGTGTGCTTATAAACTATCAGTTACTTCAGCAAGGCTTCCCACCAATCATCATTCGGGACAAAGAGAAGCAGACTTACTATAAATCATTCGGTGAGTTTCGAGACAAGAGAAAGTCTACCACTATGGACAAGGTCCTCGCGTCTGCGCTCATGGAGTCGCTCAACAAGCGAATCACTTACATGAAGGGTGAGAAAATCATTCGTGTATCTGATTATGTCAAAAAGCATGATCTCTCTTCATCGGCCCTACTCAACAAAGCAAAGCGACAGACTATTCCTGCGTTCCGAGAGAAAGGTGTGTGGAAGATTGGGGAAGGTTTTAATTATCAGCAAGAACAAAAATAAATATATGGACCCAGTTGCAAATAACAATCAAAACAATTACTCGGAAAGCATGCTCAAGGGACGTATGGCTGAGACTTTGGTTGAGGAGCTCTTAAAGAAATCAGGTAATACGGTTTACCGCTTTGGTTATGAAGCGATCATGCAAAACTTGGTCCAGATCAAAAAGAGTTTTGATTTGCATAGTGATACTGGGGAGCGAATTCGTGCCATACCAGATTTTATTGTTATAGATACAAATGGCAACCCTTTGTTTGTTGAGGTTAAGTTTAGGTGGAATGGACGACTTCATGAGGATGATATTGCTAGACTCAAGAGAATTGGTGATTTTTGGGATGCAAAAATTATTTTCGTAAACTCAACGAAAGAACCATACTTTATGGTTGCTAATCCTCCTTACATTGATTCAGAAGAAAAACTCATATGTCATCCGCTTTCCGAAGAAACATCTTGGAAAATTGACCCTTCGGTCTATGCAGAATTTCAGGAATTGGTAAAAAAGTATATTACCCCTTTAAAGATTCAACCTCCTCAGAAATAAAATTGTATGTACCTACTCGTTGCAATCATTATTATCTTCTTTCTCTAGATCTTTCTTTTCTCTTCGTTCATTTCTAAATCTTCTTCCACATGCATTACAACTGTATGTTTGTATTCCTCGTTCTTTTCCTCTCTTCTTAGTGTCATCTGAGTGACAATTTGGGCATTTTTTAAGCATGGTACTTAAAAAATATCCAAATTGTCCCTTAACCACAAGGTAGAAGTGTTAAAACAGGCCGGCGGAAATGTACCTTATGCCGAAGGTTAGAACCTCCAAAGTATCAAGCAATAAAAGACAAAACCCCACAAATTGTGAGGTTTCGTCACTAGGGCTCCACGTGTGGGAGGATGTTCGAACCTGTTTAGTAAGTTCAAAAAGGTAAGAAAGATTACTCTTAAATAAGTATCTATAAAAGATTTTTTACAGCAGTCGAGACTCTAGGGCTTTTTTTAATAGCTTTCTTTAACTTGTTTATTAATGTGATAGACATTTTGGGATAGTTCATTGAACCGCAATCCTCAATCTTTTTTATAAGGTCTGATATTTTTACATCATCAAATACATCATTACAGTTAAAAGCGGAATCTTTCGTAAAACCAGAGTATTCTTTTGGTGTTACTATAACCAGTGTCTCTTCGGTTATTCCGCTTCTTTTTAAATATTCATTTTTTTTGTCTATCTGTGTGGTTGGACTAAGCATCAATAATACTAAATCTGTCTTTGGGTTCTGATTCATTACCACAAAAAACCTATTTTTAGTTTGTCTAGCAGTATCTTCTGTTATAAGGGTAAAATTAAACACAGAACCCTGTTCAATACATATCGGAATTCTGACTGACGGCGGTATGTCCATTTGTTTTTAATTAACTTGAGAAAAAATTTGAAACTTCCTCCGCTTCTTCAAAAGAATGCTTTGATAATAATAACTCGTTTTTCTTTTGAGAAAAAATAATGTCTTGCTTTTCAGCTTCTTCAAAAAAGTCATCGTAATTCATGGCAACTCTTTTCTTGCCAGACTTTAATTCTTTCTCGTGTTTTTTCCATTCTGGGTATTGGTGAGTTAATTCTGCAAGTTCAAACTGGTCTTTATCACCAAAAGCGATATATACCAACTCTAAGCATTCCAAATCCGTCTCGGAAAAAAGATCAAATTCAACAGGTTTAAGTGACATGAAGTGGTTTTCATCTTCAGTTGGTTTTATATATTTTCTGGTATACTGCAAAAAAATACCAGACACGTCTAATTCAGCCGCTCGTTTTGTTTGTGAACCCACTGGGCCATACTTCATTGCTAAATATTTATCTCCAACAACAGGACGGCCATATTTGCGTAAATGCAGGCGATCTGCAAGATAAATGAGTTTAATGGCTTTCATTTTATTGATCTTTCCGTCCTTTTTCTGTGCAAAGAAGTTGAGTGCCTGGGTTGCCTTTTTGTAACTTGTCTCAGGCAAAGTTGTCATACTTGCATTATAGCAGTATTAGTAAAATTTTTCAATTAACTTTTTGTCTTGGGTACTGTCAATAATTAAGTGTGATTTTTATTCAGATGATAATATATAAAAATGAAAACAATATTTTATTCTTGGCAGTCTGATCTTCCCAATTCTACAAATAGGGGTTTTATCGGGGACGCGTTGGAAAAAGCGGCAAAATCTATTACAGATGATGAAATTATAATTGATCGTGATACAGCAGGTATACCTGGTTCGCCAAGTATTACGGCTACTATTTTTGATAAAATTTCGAAAGCTGATGTGTTTGTTGCAGATGTGTCAATAATAAACAAAGGCTGGAATGGTAGAAAAGCCCCAAATCCTAATGTATTGATTGAATTAGGATACGCAATAAAAGCTCTTGGAACTGAAAGAATTATTTTAGTAATGAATGAGGATTTCGGAGATAAGACACAATTACCTTTTGATTTACAGACAAATAAGATTTTACTATACGAGACACAGAAGGATAAAGGTGGAAGTCAGAAAGTTTTAATAAGTAAAATCAAATCCCAGCTTGAACTGATTTTTCAAAATATGGAATCAAATCAAGACATACAGCCCACCATAATCGATGCGATTAGGGGTCAGCAGGCTGGTCGAATTGGCACAGTAAGAGAATATATGAAATCTGTGTTTAAGGATTTGGAAACTTTTTATCCAGGTGATGGTTTACTTGAGGATAAAACTGCTGATTCTGATTATGATCAAAAAATTGTTGATGCTTTAGAAAAAACAATAGGAGTTGTAGCCACTTTTAGAAAAGTAATCGATGAGATAAGTCTTTATGACGACCAAACTGCACTCAAGGAAATTTTTAAAGGCTTTAAACCTATACTTGAAAAATTTGACCTGCCTGTCAGATCCCCGGATGGGCCAAAGCATAGGTGTATGCATGATTATTATAGATTTGTTGGAAATGAAATGTTTGTAATTATGACCTCTATTTTATTAAGAGAACAGAAGTGGGATTTACTAAAGTTTATTCTGGAAGAGCCAATTGTTATTGATAATGTTAACGGTAATACGGATGCTGTAGATTTCAGATATTTTTCCAAGAGTACAATCTGTTTTTATTATAGAAAACAAAGATTGAAATCTGATAGGGCTGATTTGCAATATGACCTATTGATTGAAAGACGGTCAAATGAAATTGAAATTACGCCCTCGGCGGTAGAAGAATACACCTCTGCGGATTTGTTCCTTTTCTTAAAAGGTGAGTCAGGAAAAGTAAATTCATCCGATGTTGTAGGATTATGGCTACCTCGTAGTGTTATACATTTTGATATGCCAAAATTTATTTTATTGGCCAAGTCTAAAGTTGTTGCGGCAGGTATTGCTAAAGCATTGGGTTTTGAAGATGTTCAAAATGTACAGATACTGTTAAGTAATAAGATTCCAAATTTATCTAAATTACTGGGCAGTATTCCTATGATATGGCACAATCCGATAACAACTCAGCATATTAATGACATCGGAATTAAATAAATAGTTTATTTAATGTAGTAGGCGCTGTTAATATTATTAAATGTACCTTATACCAAAAAATACGTTATAAACAAAGGCTCAAAAGAAAAAACCCCGCTTGAAAACGAAGTTTTTTCTACAATGCTCCTCCGGTAGGGATCGAACCTACGACCAATTGCTTACACGTTTATCCATCATTACTGACGGTGTGGACTATATCATTACCATGCATATCTCTATGTTTAGGTATAAGGCGCTTCGTTCTTTTTACAGAACTACTCCCCGAAGGGATAGTCTCTGAACCTTCAATGCATACATGCAAAGCTTGGCTGCTGATTGCCCTAATAATAGGGGTTCCAGCAATTCACCTTATTTGTCAACCAATCTTTCGATTGGAAGCTGCAAGAAATTTACAGGCAACTGCTCTACCGCTGAGCTACAGAGGAATATATCTTTATATGTATCAATAAAGATAGGAATATAGTAACAGATTCATGCTTGGAATACAACTTATCAATCCTTTAACTTTTCTCCTAATTTTCTTTATCCCTGTATTGTTACCATGACCCAATTACCTCAATACATAAACACATTTACAAAATCAAAAGATTGATTCGAGACTATTATAATCTGGAAGATGGTGTTTATATTGATAAACATACTGAACTATTAAAGATAACTACTAATCCTAAGGTATACATCTCAAGAAGATCTCTAAAGCATTTTATTGAAAGAAGAAAAACAGAGTTGTCTATTAATTATGATAAACAGCAAGTACTTTCTCGTCTAAACAATGCTATTGATTGTGTAGAAATTGTCTTACAAAAATATGATTCTCTTATTAAAGAAGAATATAAGACAATATATACAAAACATTTCGAACAGTATTTCAAATCTTCGCTTAGAGTGGTAATAGAATTTGTGGATGGGGTTCTGCAGGTCAAATCCATTCACTTTCAAAAAACAAAAAAGCCACCCGAGGGTGGTATTCTTGTGTAATATAGAATGACGGCGGCGGTATCTCTACCGGTTTCATTCATGAGTACCCAGACACTAGGTCAGTGCCCGCAGCGAGCCGATCATGTATTGCTACATATTTTCTGTCGTTAGATTACTTCTATATAATATCCATCCTTCACACCCATGTCAACCACATGACAAACTCACAAATATAATGTACACTGAGAAAATTATGGCAACAAACTGGGGGGAGTCAATAGTTAAATTTGACGAAGTTACCTATGCACACGTTAAAAATCGCCCAATACTTGAGGAGGTCTCTTTTTCTGTACGTAAAGGTGCAAAGATTACCTTAATGGGGCAAAACGGTGCTGGAAAGTCTACACTTTTTAAACTTATCACTGATGAGATTCACCCAGATGAAGGAGATATTCATTTGCAAAAAGGATTAACTATTGCGGTATCAAAGCAAGTTATTCCTCGAGATATGTTGACATTGACGGTACGAGAATTTTTCCAGTCACATTTTAAGGAAAAGATGTATGATATCGATCCACGCATTGCAGCAGTACTTGAGGTTGTACATTTAAAAGCAGATCTTGAAAAACAAATCAAAGATTTTTCTGGAGGTCAGCAAGCGCGATTATTGTTAGCATCAGCCCTTATACAAGATCCTGATCTTCTTTTGCTTGATGAGCCAACTAACAACTTGGACAAAGCAGGCATCGAGCATCTGACAGATTTTTTGAAAGAGTATAAAAAGACGGTGATTGTGATTTCTCATGAAGCAGATTTTTTAAATAGTTTTACTGAGGGAGTTTTTTATCTTGATGTACACACACGGAAGATTGAACAGTATACGGGAACTTATCACAACGTGGTGAAAGAGATTGCAGCCCGTGTAGAAAAAGAGCGACGACAAAACGCACAGATGGAAAAGAAGATTCAAGAAAATAAAGACAAAGCAAACTTCTTTGCACAAAAGGGAGGTGGAATGCGTCTAGTTGCTAAGCGCATGCGTGAACAAGCTGAAGAAGCTGAAGAAAATATGGTGGATGTGCGAAAAGAAGATAAAACCATACGTGCCTTCACTATACCTGTACAACAGGATCTAAGTGGTGTGTTATTCTCACTCACATCAGTTACAGTCATGGATATTCATAAAAATGATGGAACTTTAAAAACAAAAAAAGTACATGTTGAACTGCGAAAAGGAGAGCATCTACTTTTGAAAGGGCCAAATGGTATTGGAAAAACAACACTACTTGAATCACTTGCTTCAGGACATGCAAAAGGTGAGTCTATTAAAGAGGGGATTAAGATCGGATATTATCGACAAGATTTTTCTACACTGAACTTCGAGCATACACCGTTCCAAGCACTTGAAAGTGTGATGAAAGATAAAGACGAACATAAGCTTCGACAAGTTGCTGCTTCGTTTTTGATCACTGGTGACACGGTATATACACCGATTGGAAGATTATCAGAGGGACAAAAAGGTTTGGTTGCATTTGCACAACTTGTTCTTATGGAACCTGGTCTTTTGATTCTTGATGAGCCAACAAACCATATCAACTTCCGTCACTTACCAGTTATTGCTGAAGCTTTGAAAAAGTTTGAGGGAGTGATGGTTCTTGTAAGTCACATGCATGAGTTTGTGGAGAAGGTAGGGGTGGATAATGTGCTTGATTTGGGGAGGTAGAGTTTGTTTTGATGAATATATGAAGGTAGTGGGGGTACTTGACTTTTATGTTAAGTCATGTATAATATATATTCGATCCAGCACCTTGAAAACTTTTCTTTTGTTGACCTTGCGGTCGACAGTTTAGAGGTGTGGTCAGAACCAAACACAACATGAAAACGATACTAAGTATTCTGGCGGCCGTTCTGGCCGTCTTCACCAACATCATGGCCCAGACGGCCATCACGGTCAAGCCGGTAGTAACCTCCGGCCCCCTGTCTACGGTGTCAGGTGCCTTACCTGGCGATTTTACCGGGCTCGACGACGTCGACGCATACACGCCGAGTCAGGCGACAGCGATACAGCGACTATTTTTCGGAATAGAAGTTGTATTCCCCTCTGAGACATCACTGAATCTCTCGGAGATTCAGTGGATGTTAATGCGGAACAACAACACTACCCCGTGGAAAACAGGGGGTGTCGCCATCTGGTCGGCGCCAACAGCGTCATCGTCACCCTACATGGTGGCGTATAACAATGCGGGGGGTCAGGTATCTATAAATAACTCAACAGCCACCGGAACTACAGTCTCTGGTGTTAAGCGTCTTCTGATAGGAAACCATAAGTGGACCTTGGGCACGAATGCACCAGCCCAACAACCGATGCTTGTGCATACCCTCGACAGGTATTGTATGGGATACAGGATTGTAGGTACCGCTGACGGTGTACCCTTCGCGGTTATTCCTCCATCCGCGAATCGTCCATCAAATGTTGCTGAGGACCGAATCTTCGGCGGTTACGCCACGGTCGGGGTGGTGACACCGATGAGCAAAGCGGAATGGCTGACTCAATTGAAATTCGGAAACCCTGTCACCGCGGACGACGGGGTAATCACTGTCAAGGTTCAAGACCCATCAGGGGTGAGTCACTACCCATCAGGGTATTACCTGATGGGATTAAACTGGTCCACAGACCTGCAAACATGGTTCCCACGGGATCATGTTGATGCACCTCGTCAAGAGAGCAATCTCATGATGGGGGGTGGTGGCATACAGTATTACTTCACCCCTGAGACAAGGAGGCCACACCTCTTTTTTCGGGGCAGCAGTGACGATGTAGTCACCCACACCGAGATCAGTTGGTGGCCGGTGGATCCATCTTAACAAAAGAAAAGTAACCCCTAGAAGCAACCAGGGCAGTAGACCACAAGTCTCACTGCATCGGAAACCTTCTAGGGGTCTTTTTTATAGATACCTATTGACAAACTGATAATATACTGTATAATACATACATATGAAAAAAATATCAATTATATTAGTAGCTTTTGTATTTGCGATTCCATTTGTAAATACTTTCGCTATATCATCTGAGTCTGTATTAGAAAACACACAAGCTTTATGTTCAGACAGTGAAGACAACGACGGAAACGGAGTTGCGGATCTGCAAGATACAAACTGTGCTGCATTTATTCCTGCAGTAACCCCACCAACACCAACTCCAGTTTTTGTTGGAAACGGCGCTGGAGTTTCTGGACCATCATTTGGAGGATCAACTGGTGGAAGCGCAATCACATCAGGTACACCTATTAGTGCCGTTGCGACATCAACTGCAACATCTACAGTTACAACATTTGATACAACAGGTATCAACCTTATGTGTGCAAACTTGTTTACAAACTATATGGGATATGGAAAGAAAAACGTA